>FUFK010054253.1_pt1 | contig 54720 bp, 68 predicted proteins | sample 1021851 | NCBI WGS metagenome assembly FUFK01 (sample SAMEA51879418, study PRJEB19060) | metagenome | reverse complement strand
GATGCTGATGGTGCAGATGTTATTTTTGCAGACGGTGGCACTCAATATGGATTTATTGCCAATTCTAGCAGTGACATGGTTATCAAACCAATGGTGCAGGANNNNGATTTANTNATTAAAGGAGATGATGGTGGCTCAGTAATTACAGCCCTCACGCTTGATATGTCAGATGCAGGTGCGGCTACGTTTAATAGCTCAATTACAGCAACAGGCACTTCAGTTTTTGCAAGTCTTGATATTTCAGGCGACATAGACGTAGACGGCACTACCAACTTAGATGTCGTGGACATTGATGGTGCTGTCAATCTAGGCGGTGCTTTAACTTTTGGAGACCCTGCTTACTTAATAGGTAATGCTACACACGGAATTAGGATTAATGATTCTGCCAACAGTGTCAATTTAATCAAAATTTTTGATGATGGGTCATTTCAAACAGTTACAGCAGGAACGTCTAATTTACGCCTTGGCTTAACCGCAGGTAACAGCATTGTCTCTGGCGCACAATACAACACTTTAATAGGAGATAATGCAGGTACTGCGATTACTACTGGGGATAGGAATGTAGCCGTAGGTTTTGGTGCTTTACAATCTGAAGATGCTAATGGATATAACGTAGCGATTGGCTATGCTTCACTAGACAGTTTAAATGCAGGAACTGATGCAGTTAATACTGCTGTAGGTTATGCATCAGGTAATGTAATGACCACAGGCGTTCAAAACACTCTGGTGGGCGGTTTTGCAGGAGATGCTTTAACAGATGCTGATAAAAATGTAGCTATCGGTTATAACGCTTTAACTACAGATACTTTAGGAAGTGGCAGTGTAGCTATAGGTCAAGCTACCTTATCAAATCAAAACTTTACATCAGCCACTACTACTTACAACACAGCAATAGGTCACCAAGCAGGTAATCAAGTAACCACAGGCAATCAAAATACTCTAATTGGTGGATTAGCAGGAGATGCACTAACAGAGGGAGCTGTTAATGTAGCCATCGGTGTCAATGCTTTAACATCAGATACTCTAGGAAGTAGGTCGGTCGCTATTGGTCGAGCCGCTTTATCTACCCAAAATTTTACTTCAGCTACAGATAGCTACAACACAGCAGTGGGATTTGAATCCGGAAAAGTACTTACTACAGGCATACTAAACACCCTAATAGGTGGTCTTGCAGGTGATGCATTAACAGAAGGCAATAATAATGTTGCAATAGGTTATGTTGCTTTAAGTGGCGATACTTTAGGAGATAGAAGTGTTGCTATCGNGAGGAATGCTTTACTTAGCCAAAACTTTACTTCTTCTACGGATACTTACAACGTGGCTATTGGATATGGCGTAGGCTCATCTGTCACTACAGGGGTAAATAATACTCTAATAGGTGGATTAGCAGGAGATGCCCTGACCGATGCTGATGATAATGTAGCTATCGGGCGCAGTGCTTTAGGTTCAGACACCCTCGGCAGTAAATCTACTGCTGTGGGACGTTCTGCTCTACATTCGCAAAATTTTACGTCAGCAAACGATTCTTACAATACCGCAGTCGGCTATTATGCAGGTCTGTCAATAACCACAGGTACTAGCAATACCCTAGTAGGAGGATTAGCAGGTGATGCGATTACAACAGGTGTATCTAATACTGCTTTGGGTTACAACGCTTTAAGTCAACGAAACTACAGGGGATCAGAACAACTGCTATTGGGCAATCAGCTTTAAGAGANCAAAATAATTCTTCTAATGTTAACGTAAACAATACGGCAGTGGGTTATCACGCAGGTTTAAGTNTGACGACAGGAACTCAAAATACTTTAATAGGAGCGCAAACAGGTGATGCCCTAACAGAAGGAAATAATAACGTATCACTAGGCTACCAGTCTCTATCTTCTGATACTAAAGGAAGTCAAACTGTAGCAATAGGTTATTTAGCTCTTAATGCACAAAATTTTACTTCTGCTAGNGCNCCTTACAATACTGCCGTAGGTGCTCATACAGGAAGGTTTTTAACCACAGGCGTTCAAAATACTCTTATTGGTGCTTTAGCAGGCGATGCTTTGACAGACGCTGATTATAATGTGGTAATGGGTTATGCCGCATTGAGTAATGATACGTTAGGTTCAAGAAGTGTAGCGATAGGACGCTCCACATTACAAGCCCAAAATTTTANTTCTGCTACAAATTCTTACAATACCGCAGTAGGTTATAGTGCAGGTAGTGCGGTAACCACAGGAACAAACAACACTTTGATTGGTGGCCTTGCTGGTGATGCTTTAACAGATGCTGATTTCAATGTTGCTTTAGGTACGGCTACATTAACTAGTGATACTCAAGGTTCACGTTCAATAGCCATAGGTTATGCGGCATTAAATTCTCAAAACTTTACCTCTGCTACAAATACTCAGAATGTTGCAATAGGTTACGGTGCAGGTCAAGATATAACAACAGGAACAAATAACACACTTATGGGTTCAGGGGCAGGTGATGCTTTAACAGATGCAGACTTTAACTTAGCTATTGGTCAAGGTGCTTTAAGCGGTGATACATTAGGTTCTCACGCTGTGGCACTTGGTCATCAAGCTCTTAATAATCAAAACTTCTCTTCTGCTACAAATTCTTACAACGTAGCTGTTGGTTCACAAGCAGGGCATGATATAACTACTGGCGTTCAAAACACTATCGTGGGTGCTTTAGCAGGTGATGCTTTGACAGATGCTGACCGAAATGTTGTAGCCGGTTATAACGCACTAGGCACTAACACTGTGGGCAGTCGTAGTGTAGCGATAGGAACGAGTGCGTTAGCGGTTCAAAATCCCGGTTCAGCTACCGATATGTACAATGTTGCGGTTGGAGATGATGCCGGTAAGTTAGTAACCACAGGTGTCCGGAACACACTTGTAGGTGGTTCAGCAGGTGATGCCTTAACAACGGGTGATAACAATACAGGATTGGGATATAACGCTTTGTCGGCAGAGACTCAAGGCGATAGAAATGTGGCGATTGGTGTTGATGCTTTAGCGACTCAAAACAACACAAGTGACACAGATGTATACAATGTAGCGATAGGTTTTCAAGCAGGTGCTCAAATAACCACAGGATTTAATAATACGGTAGTTGGTGGTTTAGCATTAGATGCTCAGACCACAGGCGATTATAACGTAGCATTAGGAACGCTTGCGCTTTCAGCAGACACTACAGGAAATAAAGCAACAGGATTAGGTTATGGTGCATTAGCCGCACAGAATGTAACTGATAGTGCAGACACCTTTAATACCGCAGTTGGATATACCGCAGGTTCATCAATAACGACAGGAACACAAAACACATTCGTGGGTGGTTTAGCAGGTGATGGCGCAACCACAGCATCAGGGAATAATGCCTTTGGATATAATGCTTTAGGTTCAACTTGTACAGGCGGACACAACCAAGCTTTTGGAGTAGGTGCGCTAAGTGCTAATACTTCTGGCGAAGGAAACATCGGTATCGGATTAAATGCATTATTTTCAAATACAGGTGCTGATTTAAATATTGCGATTGGAACAGGCGCACTAGACGCTTTAAATGTAAGTTCAGGTGATACTTACAATGTAGCCATCGGAGACCAAGCAGGTGGCGCGATGACCACAGGTATTCAAAACACCCTNATNGGTGGNTTGGCAGGTGATGCTTTAACAGATGCTGACTTTAATGTGGCTTTAGGATATGCCACATTATCTAGTGACACTTTAGGTTCAGGTGCTGTAGCGATAGGCTATGCCGCTTTAAATAATCAAAATTTTTCATCAGCTACGACTAATTTTAATGTCGCTATAGGATATTCTACAGGTGGTGCAATAACCACAGGCGTTCAAAACACTCTGGTGGGTGGTGAGGCAGGAGATTCTTTAACAGACGCTGATTACAACGTAGCTATAGGTGTTTCCTCTTTAGGTTCAGATACAAAAGGAAGTAGGTCAACAGCTTTAGGTTTTGCTACTTTAGCAAATCAAAACTTAACCTCTGCGACAGATACTTATAATACGGCAGTTGGTTTTTACGCAGGTACATTCTTAACCACAGGTATTGAAAATACAGCAATCGGAGGATTAGCTTTATTTTCAGACCAAAAGGGTAAAGACTCCGTTGCTATCGGGCATCAATCACTTTATTCACAGCAATTTACAAGTGCCACAAGTACCNATAACGTAGCAGTAGGTAAAAATGCAGGTTTTGCAGTTACCACAGGCGTTGAAAACACGTTAATAGGCGCTCAAGCAGGAGATGCACTCACAGATGCTGATGCTAATGTAGCAGTAGGACAGGGCGCACTGACTACTGACACATTAGGAAGTAGTGCTGTTGCTATTGGACATAATGCATTAGGCACTCAAAACTTTACTTCTGCAACCAACAGTTACAATGTTGGTGTAGGAAGAAACGCAGGTAACGCTATAACAACAGGTCTCCAAAATACTCTTGTTGGTGGTTTAGCAGGAGATGCAATAACAACAGGGTCTTACAACATAGCCATTGGAACAAATGGTGGTGGTGGCTTAACTACGGGAGACCAAAATATATTGATTGGTCAAGGCACAGGCATGGCCGCCTTGGAAGGAAATTTAAATACCGTAGTTGGGGATAACGCAGGAGCCGCAATAACCACAGGAACAGCGAATACCCTTATCGGTGGTGTATCAGGTAATGCACTATTAGGAGGAGCTGATAACACACTAATAGGTTCAGAGGCAGGTTCTACAGTTACTACTGGAAGTAATAATCTTTTACTGGGGCATAATGCAGGTCAATCAGGAGAACCCGGAGGTTCAGTTACTACGCAATCAAATATAGTGGCTTTAGGTAACTCAAGTATTACATCATTGAATGCTCAAGTATCATTAACAGTAGCATCTGACGAGCGAGATAAAACAGACTTTACAGACTTAGATGTTGGTTTAGATTTTGTCAAGCAACTCAAGCCTTACACTTACAAGTGGGACAAGCGTTCTAAGTATGGCGATAAAACAGCAGATGACTATGACTTAAATGCACAAACACCTGATGGCACTCACAAAGAAGATTGGTTAGATGTTGGATTTAAAGCACAAGATGTTGAAGCACTAGAACAAGCCGCAGGTTATGACAAAGCAAACAAAACAAGTCTTGCTGTTACCATGTCAGAAGATGGTAAGCAATATGGTATGAAGTATGAAAAACTAATACCAATTTTAACCAAAGCGATTCAAGAGCAACAAGCTATCATTGAATCATTAACCACTCGCATAACAGCCTTAGAAGGAGAATAGATATGAGTGAAGCAGTAGAGAGAACAGACGCTGAGAAAGCTCAGATGTACTCAGCGATGTTAGGAAGCGTCAGCGTAATTACAAATTGTCTAGATGATGACAATGACTTTTGCAATGACATGACAAAAACCGAGAAGAAAGCAAGAGTTATGCGTAGCTCTGGATATCTCTCAATGGGAGTGGCACTAGATGATTGGGGTTCAGAAGATATGTCTTCTGTAAATGCCGCAATCAAAGCCGCTGAAGATTATGATCCTGATGCGTAAGGAGAATCTAGATGAGTGAATTTGTAAAGGTGCCCTCGTGGGCATTGCCTATCGTGGCAGGGGTCATACCGGCGGCTATCGCTTTTGGGTCAATGCAGGCTATGAGCCAGGCGACCGAGGATGAGGTGGCTAAAGTCAGCCTTGTTGTGGAAAAATTAGAGGCTACCACGAGCGATAATGAGGTTCGTACAAAATTGAACGAGCAGGCCATACAGACCATAGCCGATGGGTTAGCCCAACAAACAGAAATTAGTAAAGCCACTGACGAGAAACTAGGCANGCTANNAAGAGCTTATGCTGAAAGAAAGGCGATGAACTTGAAGTTGGTCATTGCTTTGGTTGTGATGACCGAGTCAGGAGAAATAGATCCTGACAAAAAGAGTTATTTTTCTAACCCACAGCACTGCGAGTGGATCGTGCAGGAGATGACTAGAGAGCGTCGATATTTTCATGGCTTTGAAGAGGGCACGATATTTTGTAGGCCAGAGTTTGTGCCCGCTGATACTAAAATCACGAGACTTAATGTGGTACCAATGCCGGTTGAAGAAGAAGAACCTGGTTTGGCACCATAAATTTGCGATGAGTTATAAATCATTATAAAATAATGTAAACATTTATAACTTACGGAGAAGAAAAATGGCAGAAGAAGAAAAAAAACCAACCATCACGGTTAATGAAAAAGAGTATTTAGTTGAAGAGCTAAATGATTCACAAAAAACAATGGTGAATCATATCTTGGACATCAATCGGAAGATTGGGCAAACTCAGTTTCAACTGGAACAACTGCAAGTGGCAAGCACAGCGTTTAATAATATGCTGACACAGCAGTTAGAAGCTGATGAGGAAGAAAAGGAAACTCATTAGTGGCAACCGTTAAAGAAAGTTTAGCCAGGTTAGAGGCGCATGAAAAGGANTGCGCCTTACGCTATGAGAATATAGAAAAAAGATTAGACGCGGGGAGTAAAAAATTTGACCGGTTGATGATGATGATAGTGGGTGTTTATCCCTTTATCTTAGCCGCAATTGCATTAGCAAAATGGATGTGACCGATGGGATGGCAAGAATATAATGGGGGAGATGAAGCGCATTGGATTCATTTAGTCTTATTATTTCTTATGTTGATCGGTATCATAGTGTTTTTTTGGCTTTTTGGCCCAGAAAGTGATGTTCCTGTTAACCCAACAGAAGAAAAGTAATTATGACTCCCAAAAAATTAGAACCTAAATCAAAATACGCAGAATACGATTTCGATGGTGATGGCACTGTGACTGATGAAGAAATCGCCAGACACAATGAAATACTTAAACAAGAATTAGCAGAAGAAAAAGCAGACACACAAAGAAGAATGGCGTGGGTCGCTATGATTTCTATGATCCTCTATCCACTCGCATCATTAATTATTGCTGAAGATAGACTCGACACATGGAGCGCTATGAGCGATATGATATTCCTAAGTCAAGCCTCCGTCATCGGTTTGTATTTTGGCGCAACAGCCTATATGGCTAAAAAATAGGAGATATCATGTTAGCAAATTTAATTGGCCCTGCCACACAACTGTTAGATAAATTTATTGAAGATAAAGATCAAAAGGCCGCGTTAGCGCATGAAATAAGCACAATGGCAGAACGCCATGCTCAGGAGCTTGCNAAAGGTCAAATTGAAGTNAACAANATGGAAGCCGCAAGCAGTAGTATGTTTGTCGCGGGGTGGAGGCCGGCAGTTGGTTGGATTTGTGCGCTTGGCTTTGCATCAAACTTTATATTGATTCCTATGGCTAATTTTGCGTTAGCNTTAGCTTCAATAGACGTGCAAATACCNATGATTGATACCACNCAAATGATGCCTGTTTTGATGGGCATGTTAGGCCTCGGAACCCTCAGAACCGTCGAAAAGGTTAGGAAAGTTAGTAGAGAGCAGTAATGATTCTAAAGCGTATGTTAAAACTGCATGAAGGCGTGAAGAGACACGTCTATCTGTGCTCGGCAGGATATGAAACGCTAGGCGTGGGCCGCAACGTCTCACAATCCGGGTTAGGTTTGTCAGACGATGAAATAGACTATCTATTAGATAACGATATCAAGCGTGTTACAGAGGAGTTGTCAAGAGAATATGATTGGTTTGATACGCTTGATGAGGTAAGACAAAACGCTCTAATCGATATTTCTTTCAATCTAGGCGCTTCTCGCTTGCGAGGTTTCAAAAATGCTTTACGCGCTATGTCAGAAGATAACTACCGCACTGCGTCAGAGGAGTTTTACGATAGCCGATGGGCCAAGCAAGTAGGTAATAGAGCAAAAAGATTATGTCAAATGATTAGAACTGGCGAATATCCTCCTGAATTTATTGTATAATTATGTTAGGTGCAGATCTAAAAGATTTTGAGATTCTATCACAACAAGAGCAACAAGAAGCGGTAGCGTTGCTTGCAAAGTATGATCAGATTGAGAAACAAGAAGAGTGTCAAAAAGATTTTATTAAGTTTGTAAAATCACAGTGGCCTGATTTTATTGAAGGCCGACATCACAAAATTATTGGTGAAAAATTTAACAAAATAGCGCAAGGCAAGTTAAAACGTTTGATTGTTTGTTTGCCGCCACGACACACTAAGTCAGAGTTTGCATCTACGTTTTTTCCTGCGTGGATGATGGGTCTACGCGGTAATCTTAAAATTATACAAACCACACACACGGCAGAATTAGCGGTGCGGTTTGGTAGACGCGTAAGGAACATTATCGACAGCGATGATTATCAGAATGTTTTTCCTAATCTTAGCCTTGAGGCTGATAACAAATCAGCCGGACGGTGGACAACCAATCAGGGCGGCGAATCATTTTACGCGGGTGTCGGAGGAGCCATTACTGGTCGAGGTGCAGACTTACTCATCATCGACGATCCAGTATCTGAACAAGACGCGCTAAGTCCGACAGCGATGGACGGGGTCTATGAGTGGTACACCTCTGGCCCGCGACAGCGACTACAGCCTGGTGGCATTATCGTTATCGTAATGACACGTTGGAGTACGAAAGATCTTGTTGGAAAAGTTCTTAAAAAACAAGGAGATGACTACGCCGATCAGTGGGAGGTTATTGAGTTTCCTGCGATTATGCCCGAATCAGACACACCCTTATGGCCTGAGTTTTGGAAGAAAGAAGAACTGTTATCTGTAAAAGCATCGTTGCCTGTATCAAAATGGAACGCTCAATGGATGCAAAATCCGACAGCAGAAGAAGGTTCAATTGTTAAAAGAGAATGGTGGAGGCGATGGGAGACGGATGTGCCTGCTTATTCCTACGTCATACAATCTTACGATACTGCGTTTTCTAAAAAAGAAACGGCTGACTATAGCGCTATTACAACATGGGCTGTGTTTGAGTATTTAGATCAAGAACAAATAATATTGTTAGATGCAAAGCGCGTGCGTCTTGACTTTCCTGAGCTAAAAAAACTAGCATGGGAAGAATACAAATATTGGGAGCCAGATTGTATCTTAATTGAAGCAAAGGCATCAGGCACTCCTCTAACGCAAGAATTAAGACGTATGGGCATCCCTGTCACTGCTTATACGCCATCGAGGGGACAAGATAAAATTGCTCGTATGAACTCTGTGGCTCCCATTTTTGAGAGCGGTATGGTATGGTGTCCAGATCAGGATTTTGCTGATGAGGTGGTTGAGGAGATGGCATCATTTCCGTATGGAGATCACGATGACTATTGCGATAGTTCAACGATGGCATTGATGCGATTTAGACAGGGTGGTTTTTTATCTTTGGATAATGATTACGTCACCGAGATAAAACCGCTACAACGGAATAGGATGGTGTACTACTGATGGTCATAGAGAGAAAAGAACAAAAATTAGGAACGGCAGACAATCCTGACGTTATGCCAATGGGCTCAGAGGTAGAAGTAATACCTGAGCCAAGTCGTGCGGATCAAATACGAGATGCGGCAGAAATATTGGTTATGGAAGAAAGCATCTTAATTGATGATGAAGCAGACGAGGCATCAACACCCGACATTAGTTTTGATGCAAACTTAGTTGATCAAGTCGATGATGGTGAACTTGCGGCTCTAGCATCGGATGTGTTGAGCGCTATCAAAGCAGACAAAGAGTCTAGATCTGAGTGGGAAAAAACTTACACAGATGGGTTAAAATATTTGGGCATGAAGTTTGATGAAACACGCTCAAGCCCGTTTCAAGGATCAACAGGTGTAATACATCCAATACTCGCAGAGGCTGTTACACAGTTCCAAGCACAAGCATACAAAGAATTACTACCACCAAAAGGGCCAGTAAAGACAGAAATAGTCGGTGCGCGCACGCCAGAAACAGAGGCGCAAGCAGATCGTGTTCAAGAGTTTATGAACTTTTACATCATGAATGTGATGGAGGAATATGATCCAGAGTTAGATATGTTGTTGTTTTATCTACCGTTAGCCGGATCAGCGTTTAAAAAAGTCTACTTTGACACTGCATTAAATAAGGCAATGTCTAAATTTATTGAGCCGCAAGATCTAATAGTGCCCTACGAGGCCACAGATATTTTTACTGCTGAACGTGTTACTCATGTTCTCTCGATGTCAAAAAATGAGATTAGAAAACAACAACTTGCAGGCTTCTATGCAGATATTGAGTTGAAAGGCGGCAACATGTCTTACACTCGCGATGAGATAGAAGAAGAGATTGACGACATCGAGGGCATGCATCCATCTTACAAAGAAGACAGAGATCACACGGTCTATGAAGTGCACACGATATTAGATTTACCCGGCTTTGAAGATGTAGGTTCAGGGGGAGAAAACACCGGACTCAAACTGCCTTACATCATTACCATAGACGAGCCATCACAAAAAGTTTTATCTATTCGCAGGAACTATGCAGAAAACGATCCACTTAAACAAAAGATAAATTACTTTGTTCAGTATAAGTTTTTACCTGGCTTAGGTTTTTATGGGTTAGGTTTATCTCATATGATAGGTGGATTAGCGAAAGCAAGCACCAGTATTCTTAGACAGCTTATCGATGCAGGCACCTTAGCTAACTTACCGGCAGGATTTAAAGCACGCGGCATGAGAATCCGAGATGAGGATGATCCCCTGCAACCTGGTGAGTTTAGAGACATAGACACCACAGGCGCATCTCTTAGAGAAAATTTAATACCCTTGCCTATCAAAGAGCCTTCAAACGTATTGATGAATTTGCTTGGTTTGATGGTGGATGCCGGCAAACGATTTGCATCTATCGCTGATACAAACGTGGGAGATGTTAATCAAGCGATGCCCGTAGGCACGACAGTCGCGTTATTAGAGCGCGGAACTAAAGTGATGTCAGCGATCCACAAGCGCTTGCATTATTCACAAAAATTAGAATTTAACCTATTAGCAAAAGTATTTGGAGAGTTCTTACCACCTAGCTATCCGTACATCACAGGTAGCGGGCCACAAGAAATTAAAGGCGCAGACTTTGATGCACGAGTCGATATCATACCGGTATCAGATCCAAATATTTTTTCACAGTCACAAAGAATTACGATGGCACAAGAGCTGTTAGCTATGGTGCAATCAAATCCAGAAATACATGGCCCACAAGGTATTTATGAGGCTTATAGTAGAATGTACGCGGCGCTTGGAGTGGACAATGTGGAATCTCTTCTGCAACCCCCACCACCTCCACCGCCGCCACCTCCTCCAGTAGATGCAGGTTTAGAAAACAGCGATTTGTTGATGGGACAACCTGCAATAGCGTTTGCGCCACAGAATCATCAAGCTCACGTTGACGCGCACAGATCTTTATTTTTGACAGATGTAGTAAAACAAAATCCTGCATTACAAGGTAGTATCATGTCGCACATGATGCAACACCTACAGTTTCTAGCAAGTGAATTAGCGCAACAACAAATGCCGCCAGAGATAATGCAACAAATGTCACAACTGCAACAAGCTGTAGATTCTGGACAGGTAGACCCGCAGTCAGTACAAGCAATGATGCAAGAGTTGCAAATGATCAGCGATAAGATATCAGCGCCGATACTCGCACAACTGACACAAGATTTGTTGTTATCGATTGGTCAAGGCACTGATGAAGACCCGTTAGTTCAAATACGACAACAAGAATTAGAACTGCGTAAAGCAGAATTAGATGAAGATAATAGACAATTTGATGAGCGCGAAAATACACGACGCGAGGGTCAATTGTTAGAGAACGAGATAGCTAAACAAAGAATTGCTACGACAAAGCAAGTCGCCGATGACAAACTTGATTTGGCGATTGCACGTTTACAGCAACAAGCGGACATTAAGCTATCAGAAATGCAGGCTAAATTTGGAGGTCAACGATGACAACATCATATAAGTTAGATGCGATTAAGCAGTTACGTGCTCAGAAAAAACTAGAAAGAGAGTTGGAAGCAGTAGCGGCTGACAAAGAGCGCAAAGAAAAAGAGGCGGCTCATCAAGCAAACTTGGATAGAATCGCTCGTAAAATGCACAAGATTGAAACCGGAGAAGAGTTGCCTCCGCCAAAACCTAAAGCAACACCAAAACCAAAACCAGTGAAGGAGAAGACAGATGCCACTTCAAAAAGGCAAAAGCCAAAAAACGATAAGCAAAAACATAAGCAAGCTAAAAAAAGAGGGCCGAAACCAAAAGCAAGCAGTAGCAATCGCTCTAAATAAAGCGCAAAGCATGAAAGCCGGTGGCGCTGTATACAAGCGTGTGAAAAAAACTGTGCGTGGCGGCGGCGCGGCAACTAAAGGACTTGGTTACCACGAGCTTGTTTAATGGAAGATTTAGATTTAGCGGAAACGATAAAGAAAAATATCGAGGATCGACGTGAACTTATAAAAAATACGTTGATGAACGGTATGTTAAAAGATGTCGAACATTATAAATATTTGCAAGGCGAGCTAAATAGTTTATTATATATAGAACAAACTATGAAAGACTATTACAAAAGGAACTCGCAGTGACAGAAGAATCAGCGGTAGACTATCTACCACAACCAACAGGTTGGCGCATTTTAGTTTTACCTTACACGATGAATGACAAAACTAAAGGCGGTATTGCACTAACAAAAGAGACTTTAGATAGAGAGGCTTTGGCTACTGTGGTAGCAAAAGTGATACGTAAGGGGCCACTTTGTTATAACGTAGAAGAGAAATATGGCGGTAAGCACTGGTGTGAAGAGGGTGATTATATCGCTATTGGTAGATACGCAGGTGCACGATTTAAAATTAAAATGTTTGATGATAAAGGCGATGAGTCAATATGTGAGTGTCGCATCATCAATGATGATGAAGTTATAGCAACCATTAAAGATCCAGAAGATATAGTAGGTTTCGCATGATAGAAAATACAGCGCAAGAAGCAGAAAACAAAAAACCTGAAGAAGAAATAGCGGTCGAGGTTACGGATGATAACCCGGCACCGCAACAAGCAGAGGGGGACAGTGATGAACTTGAAAAGTATACTAAGAGCGTTTCTAAAAGGATTAACAAGCTTAATGCCAAAACGAGGGCGGCAGAGGAAAGAGCGGCTCAACTCGAAAGGCTTGCGATGGAAAAAGAGAAGGAGCTCCAACAATACAGAGCTTATTCTCAACAACAGTCATCTGCAATATTGGCAAAAGAGGAGGAAGCTCTCAATGCAAAAAGCGCACAGGTCGATGATATCTACCGTAAGGCCGTAGAGAGTGGCGATCCAGATTTGATGTCAAAGGCCGATAGTCTTAAAAATGACATCAGCATACAGAAAGAAAAATTAAGAGTTGCAAAAACTAGGCAACCGCAACAGCAAGAAAATTATCAACCATATCAAGAACAGCCGGCACAACAGCCACAGCAACAAGCAGAGCAACCTGTAGAACCAACTGAGCAAGCAAAAAAATGGCACGCTAAAAATTCTTGGTATGGTAACGCTGAAGACGAAGAGCATACGCAAGCCACACAGTTTGCTTATTTTACGCACTTCAATCTAATCAACGAAGGTTTTGAACCCGATAGCGAAGAATATTACGAAGCACTAGATTCTCGCGTGAAAAAAGTTTATCCTAATCTTGTAAGCGAGGACAATCTCGCTGAAGGAGAAAATGTCGAAGCAAAAGAAGAGCGACCCGCCGTGCAAAGAGTCGCATCTACCACTACAAGTGGTCGGCAACAAACACGAGGCAAATCGAACGGAGTGAAGTTTACAAAGTCCGAAGTCGAGCGCCTTAGAGGTCTTAAGCCGCATAATATGTCAGAAGAACAATGGCTGAAAGTTGTGGCAAAAGAGAAGCAAAAGATAGCTCAAAGAGAGGCAAGATAATGGCAGAAAACTCAGTACGTTCATCGCGTGAAAGCCGACAACACGATAAACAAGTAAGGCGAAAACCGTGGTCACCAGTGCGAAAGCTTGATACGCCACCTGCACCTCCTGGTTACACCTATCGGTGGATAAGGGAGTCAATGCTAGGACAGGAGGATAGAGCAAACGTCTCACGAAGGATTAGGGAAGGTTGGGAGCTTGTAAGAGCAGAAGACTTACCACCTGAGTGGGGACAAACTCTACCAACTATGGACAGCGAAGGCAGACACTCTGGTGTGGTATATAATGAGGGTCTACTCCTCGCGAAAATACCTAACGAGACGGTCGCTGAGAGAAACGCTTATTACAGTGATAAAACTGAACAAGCAAAAGATGCATTGGATAACACAATGTTTAATGAAACACGAGGCGACTCCAGATACGTTAAGTATGATCCGAAGAGAGACACAAAGGTAACTTTCGGAAAACAATAAGGAGTCCAACATGGCTAATAAAGATGCCGCGTTTGGGATGAAGCCAGTCAAAATGATTGGCGGTGCGCCTTACTCAGGAGGTCAGAGCCGATATCGTATAGCCGCTAACTATGGAACGTCAATATTTCAAGGCGACATGGTTGCTCAGGTAACTGGCGGTGGTATCGAGGTGCACGCTGATGGTGGTACAGTCCCAATAGTAGGAGTTTTCAATGGATGCCAATTCACTGATCCTACAACAAAAGAGCAAGTTTTTAGTAATCATTACCCTGCGTCAACAAACGCTAGTGATATCATTGCATTTGTAATTGACGATCCTATGGTCGTTTTTGAAATTCAATGTAACGCCGCGTTCCCTGTCGCAGATCTATTCGGCAATTTCGACATTGTTTACACAACCGCAGGAAGCACCGTAACTGGTATTTCTGGAGCGGAGCTTAATGTATCAGATGGCGCAACAGGAACTAGTCTTGCTGTTAAAGTCATTGACATAAGTGAAGATCCAGAAAACAGCGATGTTTCTTCTGATTCGACCAATGTCTATTGTGTAATTCAAAATCACGTATTTGGCGTTAAAGGCGCCGGATTAGCATAAGGAGGCTAACAGATGGCAATTTCAAGAGCACAACTCGCTAAAGAGTTAGAGCCTGGCCTCAATAGCCTTTTTGGTATGAGCTATGACTCGTATGATCGAGAGTACGAAGAGATCTTCTCTATCGAAGATTCTCAGAGAGCTTTCGAGGAAGAGGTTTTGATAACAGGATTTGGTTCTGCCCCAACTAAAACAGAGGGTGCAGGTGTAGTATTTGATAATGCAAGCGAAGGCTTTACAGCACGTTATACACACGACACTGTAGCATTAGCATTTGCTTTGACTGAGGAGGCTGTAGAAGATAACTTGTACGACTCTTTAGGAAAGCGATATGTTAAGGCGTTAGCGCGATCTATGGCTAACACTAAAGAGGTGAAGGGTGCAGACGTACTTAACAACGCTTTCTCTTCAAGCTTTTTAGGCGGAGACGGTAAGAGTCTTATCGCTACTGATCACCCACTTGCGGGTGGTGGTTCAGCCGCTAACAGAGCGACAACAATGGCAGATCTTAACGAAACGTCTTTGGAAGATTCATTGATTGATATATCAACTTTCACAGATGATAGAGGTCTAACCATTAGTGTACAGGCGACTAAGCTTGTTGTTCCACCGCAGTTGGTATTCGTAGCTGACCGTATCTTGAACTCAACATTACGTTCAGGCACAGCAGACAACGACATCAACGCGATTAAGAACACAGGTGTGTTGCCAGGTGGATACACAGTAAACCACTATTTGACTGATCCAGACGCTTACTTCATCTTAACTTCTGTTACAGATGCAGGTGAGGGACTGAAAATGTTCCAGAGAACAGCAATGGAGACTTCAATGGAGCCAGACTTTACTACTGGCAACATTCGATACAAGGCTCGTGAGCGATTCTCATTTGGATTCAGCGATTGGAGAGGTGTATACGGATCTCAAGGAGCATAGAACTCCCCTGAGAAAAACCCTCCCTTTGGGTTTGGATGAAAGGGGGCTCCGGCCCCCTTTTTTTTCAAGCTGATTTAGAATAAGATGTAGATGTCTAATGGTAATTACATGGGGTAATTACTGGTTTCATAGGAGGAACTGTTATGACAACACATTTTACTTCAGGCGTCACAAACGTCGGTGCAGGCGGCACGCTTGGCAAGATCAAGCAACCCGACCCCACCAAATATCACACTTACTTCAATGACTTTGACGTTTACACGTCAGGTGATTGGACAGTAACAACAACCGAAGCCGGCTCAGGTTCAGCAACAGAGGCAATCATCGATGGTGATGGCGGTCTATTAGCGCTTACTAATGCGGCGGGCGACGATGATAACGATTTCTTACAGTTAAAAAAGGAGACTTTTAAGTTCGAGTCTACTAAGCAATTGTATTTTAAGGCTAGATTTAAGACTTCAGACGCCGATGCGTCAGACGTAGTTATGGGTCTTCAGCTAACGGATACAAGTCCCTTAGATGTGACCGACGGTATTTTCTTCTTATTAACTGACGGCTCTACTACGCTTCAGTTTATTGTAGAAAAAGACGGAACTCAAAGCACTTTGGATCTACCTACCGTGATGGCAGATGACACGTTCACTACCGTTGGCTTTGTGTATGATCCTAAAGATCTGAAGTTTCATGTCTTCCAAAACAACGTCTTAGCGGGAACGGTTGCTTCTACTAACGCTCCAGATGACGAAGAGCTTAACGTATCTTTCGGAATACAAAATGGCGCTTCTGCGGCGAAAGTAATGACAATCGATTACGTGTTAGCGGGTAAAGAGCGTACTGCTGATACTGAATTGTAAGGAGGTGTATCATGGCTGATGCGGTCACTTCTCAAACAATACAAGACGGCGCTAGAAAAGCTGTTTTGAAATTTACTAACGCTAGTGATGGCACTGGCGAAAGTGCAGTAAAAAAAGTAGATGTATCTGCTTTAGAGGCAAACCATTTAGGTCAAGCTTGCAGTGGTGTCACCATTAATAAAATTTGGTGGCAGTGCACTGGCATGGCGGTAAAGGTAGAGTTTGACGCCTCAACAAATGTATTGGCAATAGGATTGTCAGAGGACAGTAATGGTTATCACGATTACTCAGATTTTTCTGGCATACCTAACAACGCGGGATCAGGAGTCACAGGTGACATAGATTTTACAACTGTGGGTCATGGTAGCGGCGACACTTACATGATTATTTTGGAACTAATCAAGAGTTATGGCTGATACAAGTGATGTAACACGCACAAAATCAGGAAGGCTCACCTATCGTGGTGAGTCTTTCCCTGGTTACAATAAACAAGTGCGCGATAGTGGTGGCAGAAAAAAATTTAAAGTGTTAGCAAAAAAGGGAGATCAGGTGAAGATTGTTCGCTATGGTGATCCCAACATGAAAATCAAAAAAAGCAATCCAGAGAGACGCAAAAGTTTTAGGGCACGACACAACTGTGATGCAGTTGAAAAGAAAAAAGACGTTTTTGCGGCTTCCTACTGGTCTTGCAAAAATTGGTGATGTAAATGGCAGTAGAAGATGATTTACAAACGCTAGATGAGATAGGTAGAGCCGCACAAGAATACGGCTCAAGCGTCTCGCCTTATGCAGGTCTACAAGATTATTTGTTACAGCGGCCTGTTTTTGCTCGTGGTGATAGAGAGAGTATACAGGTACCTACGCTTAGAACACTTGATGCGCCAGATTATACACAAGAAGATGAAAGGCGCAGAGTTGAAGAGTTGCTTGCTAATCAAAGAGCACAGCAAACTTCTACCTTTGAGACGGCTTTATCAGATCTCAAAAAAACTTTACAAGAAGAAAATTTAGCATCTGCAAAAGCGGAGGCAGGCCAAAGATCTGCGCTGACACAACAACTAGAGGATCAACTAGCAAACATTAAAGCAGAAGTTGACGAAAGACAAAAAGCTTTAGAAGCGCAGGGTATTACCGAAAGACAATCGCTACGAGATGAAAGACAAAAATTATTAGATGATTTGCAAGCTAACATTGATACTGCAAAACAAGAGCTTGCAGAATCACAGGCAAAAGTAAAAGAGGCGCAAGATAAATCGTTAGGCGATCTCAAAGACACACAATCATCATTAGTTGCTGATTTAAAAGAGAGAATGTCTTCTTTGGGAAGTGATTTAACCGCTATAAAAGAGGATATAAGGGCAGAATTAGACAAAAGAGATGAAAACCTCACTGGCACACAAAAAGAGGCCGCAGATGCAATACAGAGCGAAATAGACGCATTGCGTGAGGACTTTGTGTCTTTGGGTGACACTGTAGAAACAGAGACTGGTGAACAGACTGAATTGTTACGAGGCGAACGAGATGCGCTTATTACTGGGTTAGAGAATAAAATTGCCGACCTATCTCAAAACATAACGGGTCTACCCATAGAAGATATACAAGCTAGGATAGATGCACTAAAAACAGATAATGAGACAATTAAAGAAACGGCGAGCGAAAGAAATAGTGCAATAGGGGAACAAATCGAAGATTTAAAAGAGCAGTTGGGCACTGCAACCGGAACGCAACAACAAAATTTAGAGTCCGCAATCGACGCTTTGCGCCAAGAGTTAGGTGGCACTGCACAGGATATAGGAACACAAAGAGAAGCTGATCTAGCCGCTTTGAGAGCCGAGATAGAAGATCGCATAAATCGAGAACAAGATGTTTCTGAGGACATAAGGGGACAGTATCAAACACAAATCATGTCAGACACACGAAAATTACTGGATGATTTAGCACAACAAGTCCGACAAGATAGGGGACAGGCAATACAAAGCGCTTTAGATCCCCTCGCCGCACAGAGAGAAGAGGCTATACAAAGAAGTTTGGCGCCTATTGCAGAGCAACGTAGCGCAGATATACAGGCCGCCTTAAACCCTGCGGTCGCAGGAATACAAGAACAAATAGACGCTTTACGTGGTCAAATACCACAGCAACAAGCGCCAGTGGATGTAGATGCCTTGAGGCAACAAATAACAGATGAGATTATGGCGCAAATGGGTGGGCAAACGACGCCTGGCTCGGCACCAAGAGGCGGAGGCGAGTTTACGCCAACTCCAGGGACAGGGACGGTTCCTGATTTTGTGCCAACACCGACAACGATACCTGATACGACACCACAAACAAAAGGGCCGTTAGACTTAGGCGGACGTAAAACACAGCCGACGCCACAGTTTGAACCAACGCCCACGACAATACCTGACCCTGTAGTTGATTCCAGTATGTTAGGGCCAGTGGTCAATCCAGAAATAAGAATAGATCAAGGCATGTTTGGCAACCGCATGACCCCAACACCGGCAGTAATACCACCGCCACCACCAATTATGCCAACTAGGCCGACAAGAAACTTACGAACAAGAGGATTTGGGAGATAATTATGTCAAAGATACCTGATAATGTAGCAAACCCCACGAAATATAAAAAAGCAAAAGCAAAAGCGAAGGCAAAATTCGATGTGTATCCAAGCGCTTATGCTAATGCGTACATGGTTTCTGAATACAAAAAAATGGGGGGCACTTATAAGGCAAACGGTGGAGCAGTTGCAAAAAAAAACTTGAAGCCCATACCGGCAAAAAATAAAGGCTTGCCTAAATTACCTAAAAAAGTACGCAACCAAATGGGATTTATGAAAAATGGTGGCACAGTGATGGTTCAGTCTAGAGGCTGTGGTGCGATCATGCCAAATAAACAAAAAATGACTAGGGTGCCTCGTGGCTAAAACAAAAGGTGGTTTGACAGAATGGTTTGGCAAAGGCCCAAAAGGTGATTGGGTCGATATAGGCGCACCTAAAAAAGATGGCAAGTTTCAACAATGTGGTAGGGCGTCAACAAAAGGCTCGAAACGCAAGTATCCTAAGTGTGTGCCAAGATCAAAAGCCAACCAAATGTCTAAAAGTCAAATTGCATCAGCGGTCAAACGCAAACGCGCTAAAAAGCAAGGTGTGGGTGGTAAACCAACTAATGTAAAAACTTTTGCGGCAACCGGTGGAGCAGTTATGATACAAGCTCGTGGGTGTGGCGCAATCATGCCGAATAAACAAAAAATGACTAGAGTTCCGCGTGGCTAAGTGGACGGCGGCTAGAAAAAGAAAAATAAATTGTAAGAATCCAAAAGGGTTCTCACAAAAAGCACATTGTGCGGGAAGAAAAAAACGTGCGAAGAAAAACTAAAGATCCAGTCAAAGGGACGGGCAAAAAGCCAAAAGGTAGTGGCAGGCGTTTGTATACAGACGAAAACCCGAAAGATACAGTGAGCATCAAGTACGCAACTGTCAAAGACGCTGAAGATACAATTCGTAAAGTCAAGCGCATAAAGAAACCTTACGCACGTAAGATTCAAATTTTGACTGTTTTAGAGCAAAGAGCTAAAGTAGCAAAAAAACCGACGCAACAGCGATTAGCAACTGCGGCGAAACGACAACTGAAAAAAGCAAGGATGGTGTGAGATGCCAGGACATAAAAAATCGAAGGGTATGAAAATGGGCGGCAAAATGCGCTCAAAAGGCGGCGCTATGAAAAAACTGCAAAAGGGTGGCGCAATGAAGATGAAAACCAAAGGCATGAAAAAAGGCGGTAAAATGATGTCTAAAGGTTACGCAAAAGGTGGCGCGATGAAATCTAAAGGCTACGCAAAGGGCGGAGCTACGCGGTCGAAAGGCGGAGCAATGGGCGGTATGAGAAAGCCGTCTAACAAAAATAGCGGATTATTTGGAAGATAATTGCCATATCTACAGTCGAACATTCCGCACTTCAAATGTTGGGTGCGGAAAGAATACACGCATAACCATGAAAAGTATCATGGAGAGTTTTTGCACGCTATGGCAATCGCTGTCACAACAATGCCTTGCCGTTGTTTGTCGTTTCAGGTAATTTTTACAGGCGCAGAGACTTACGATGATGATAGCGAGCCAAACGTGCATGGTGGCGCTATGTGGGCGAGAATGCCTATCACAGCCTTAACTGGCGATACACCGTTTGATGAGTGGCCTGAACCTATGCCGGTATGGGCCGCACAACCCTGGGATTGCTCCTCATACAATCACTCAGTTTATGTTTTAGATAGAGCTACGCCTTGCCCGTGGTTAGCAAAAGTGGATGGTAAATTTTACCCTGCAAAATATTATTTTACTGTAGATTATGCGGAGAATGAGATTGCGGATGATCCCGCGCAACATAAACAAAGTCACGTTTTAGAGTTGTTAGACGCAGGGGAATACACGGGTAATATCATCGCGTTACCTAACAACAGAGTAAGAGTTACTCACCCGGCATGGTTTGAAACAGGAAACGGTGCACCAGACTTTAAACCGTCACAACATATACATTACAGTAAAAGCGATTTAGACTATACTTTAGACGTTAATCAAGTATTTGATAATTTATACGCGGGTGATGATGATGGCGACAAGTAATAGTAAAGACTTTGAATTAGACGTAGCGGACTACGTAGAAGAAGCGTTTGAGCGTTGTGGTTTAGAGTTACGCACTGGATACGATCTAAAAAGCGCAACACGCTCGTTAAATTTGATGTTGGCTGAGTGGGCAAACAGAGGCCTGAATCAGTGGACAATCACACAAAAAACTATCGACATGGTGAAAGACACTACGTCTTACACGATAGACTCAACCAACGCTACAGCCACCATTGATGTATTAGACGTTTTTATTCGCGAGACGATAGGAAGTACAGCGACGGACGTGCCGTTAAGCCGACTATCAAGAGCGCAATACGCTAACATTTCAACAAAAAGCACAACGGGTAAACCTAATCAATATTTTATTAACAAGTTGATATCGCCGACTGTTACGGTATGGCCTGCGCCTGACAAAAATTCTACTTACGTTTTGCACTTAAACGTGCTGACACGTATGGATGACGCAGATGTGGGCGCAGATACGATGGATTTACCTTTTCGTTTTTATCCTTGTTTGGCGGCAGGTCTAGCTTATTACATGGCAATAAAGCGTGCGCCGGAGAAGGTCGGCATGTTAAAACAAATGTACGATGAAGAGTTTAATCGAGCTCTGTCACAAGATGAGGAGAGATCGTCTTTCAGAGTGGCCCCTGATCTACGTAATTACGGGGTAGCTTGATGCCTTTCGCTAGTAACAAAAGAGCTTACGGTGTTTGTGACATCACAGGCTTTCGTTATCGTCTCAAAGATATGAAAAAAACGTGGGATGGATTATTGGTCGGCCCTGATCAATGGTCACCTAAGCATCCGCAACTCATGCCTAAACCTACGCCGGTAGATCCTGTTGCTTTGAAAGATGCTAGACCTGACCCCTCATCGGATGGAGAGGACAACGGCGCTTTTGTAGTTTATACTAATGTTGGACTAGGAAAAATAGGTACAAAGTTAGACACTTTTAACATTACTACCGCTGTCGGTAGTGTAACCGTGAGTATAAGCTGATGAGTTTTACGCTAACAAGTTTAAAAACGGCTGTGAAAGATTATTTGCAAGTTGATGAAACAACTTTTAACAATAATCTCAACATTTTTATACAAGAGGCTGAAAATCGTATTTTTAAAATGGTGCAGTTGCCGGAGCAAAGAAAAAATGTGAGCGGCAACTTAACCTCATCTAATAGGTTTTTAGCAACACCAACGGATTTTTTTGCACCTTTTTCTTTAGCCGTGATAGATAGCAGTAAATATTTTTATTTAGATTTCAAGCATCCTTCATTTATCAAAGAGTTTTCACCAACGACCTCTGTCACAGGCAGGCCAAAATATTATTCTTTGTTTGATGAGACAGCGTTTGAAGTATCGCCGATACCAAATTCAAATTATTCTATAGAATTGCATTATCTGCATAAGCCTAATTCATTGACGGCGGGTGCAGATTCTGGAACGACGATTCTAAGCACAGACCACCCTGACCCTTTACTGTATGGCACATTAGTAGAGGCGGCTGTATTTTTAAAAGAGCCAGGTGATGTCATTGCTAACTTTGAAACAAGATTCAAAGAGGGCATAAGTAGAATGAAAAATCTTTCTGAGGGTAGAAACACGAGGGACGAATACCGCTACGATTTGTTGCGCTCAGGAGTTAGTTAATGGATTGTCAAGATAAGCGCGTGGCTATCGTTGGCCTCGGCGCTTCACAGGTAGATTATTGCATTGCCGTGCAAAATTCAAAGACGTGGGATGAAACTTGGTGTATTAACAGCGCTATTGCCACCTATAAATGTGATCGCGCTTTTATGATGGATCCTGCGTCACGTTACCTAGATACAGAGGATGCAGGTCATCAAACACAAGTCATGAGAAACTTATTACCTAAGTTTCAACAACCTATATATAGCTGTGAGCTTGATGAAAGAGTGCCAAGACTTGTGGAATATCCGATTGAAGATGTAGTCAAGCAAACAAAAAGCGGCTATTTCAATAACACCGTAGCTTACGCCGTAGCGTTCGCTTTGTGGTCAAAAGTAAAAGAAATAAACCTTTTCGGTATTGATTTCAGTTATGCAGGTAATTTGCACTTTGCGGAAGCAGGCCGTGCGTGCGTTGAGTTTTGGCTATGCAAATGCATTGAGGCGGGCATACAAGTCGGCGTTAGCCCACGCTCCGGCTTATTGGATCAAAACGTACCTCTAAACGAGCGTTTGTATGGTTATCATCGACTTCAAGATCAAAAGATAGCCATGCCCTGTCCTGATGGTGAATGGGTTGTTTGCGACAGATCTAATATACAAAGCGTGATAGAAAAACATAACATTGAACAAATAGAAGTAGAAAAACCACCGGAGCCTTATAAGGGATGAGTGAGAAGATAGGGTTTGAACTTGGTAATGTAATGGTTTCTACTACGACCAACAAAGGTCATGATCCTGAATTTTGGGCCGCAGAAATAACAAAAAAGATATGCGATGTTAGTGCACAAGCTGAACCTCATGTTAGAATGCAAGCGGAGGCTTTCAGAAATCACATTTATACAGTAATATTACTAGGTATTAAAAACGCAATTGCTAGTGATCGAGTTACTTTAGTGGGTTTATTGAACAAGCAAGGGCATGAGGACATGGCGAAGATAATTAAGGAGTTACCATAATGGCTATAACAAGTGCGATTCCGACAAGTTTTAAGCAGGAGTTACTCGTTGGCACACATAATTTTACAGCGAGCTCAGGCAACAGTTTTAAATTAGCGTTGTATACATCAAGTGCTACTCTCGGCGCATCTACTACAGCGTTTACAACGACAGGACAAGCTTCAGGCACAAATTACACCTCTGGCGGATCAGCACTCACGTCAGTGACCCCTACAACGAGTGGCACCACAGCACTTTGTGATTTTGCAGATTTAACCTTTTCCAATGCTACTGTGACCGCCAGAGGATGTATGATTTACAACGATACCAATAGTGACAAAGCTTGTGCAGTCATTGATTTTGGTGGTGATAAAACATCTACAGCAGGAGATTTTACGGTTGTCTTCCCTGCGGCAACAGCTACTGGTGCAATTATAAGATTGGCGTGACGATATGCCGTTACAGCCACTTGAATTTAAGCCCGGCATTGATCGAGAAAGCACTGATTATTCTGTAGGACAAGGTTGGGTAAACGCGAACTTAGTGCGATTTCGTAAAAATCGTGTCGAAAAAGTTGGTGGTTGGTTAAAATTAGGCACAAGTTTTTTTCTTGGTATAGCTCGCGCTTTACATTCTTGGATATCGCTAGAGGGTGTAAGATATTTAGGAATTGGTAGCACTTTTAAATATTACATTGAAGAAGGCGATGCATATTACGACATAACACCGATTAGAAGCACAACAAGCGCGGGCGACGTAACTTTTTCAGCGTCAAACGGTAGCTCAACAATCACCGTGACAGATGCATCTCACGGAGCGGTCAATAACGATTTTGTAACTTTTTCGGGTGCCGCGACTTTAGGTGGCACTATTACTGGAGATGTTCTCAATCAAGAATATCAAATACAATTAGTAACAGGAACAAACACTTACACCATCTCAGCGAAAGATACTTCTGGGACGGCGGTTACCGCAAACTCTAGTGACACAGGAAATGGCGGCTCAAGTGTTGTTGGCACGTATCAAATTAATGTCGGGTTAGATACTTATATATCAGCAACGGGTTGGGGCGTAGGAACATGGGGCGCCGGCACTTGGGGATCTGCAACCGCTTTGAGTGCTGTTAATCAACTGCGGATTTGGACGCATGATAATTTTGGTGAAAACTTAATTATTAATGTGCGAGGCGGCGGTATCTATAGATGGCTTGAAAATAACGGTAAAACGACAAGAGCCTTAGAATTATCGGGCATCAGTGGTGCTAATTTAGTTCCTACAAAAGGCTTACAGGTAGTCACTTCAGAAACTGACAGACATTTGATTGTTTTAGGCGCAGATGAAATTTCAAGTGGATCAAGGACTGGCAATATAGATCCCATGTTTATAGCGTTTTCTGATAGTGAGAATGAATTAGAGTTTGAACCAAAAACGACAAATACAGCGGGATCAGTTAGACTTTCTAGTGGCTCAACAATTATAGGCGGGTTGAAATCAAGGCAAGAATTACTTATTTGGACAGACACTAGCCTGTACTCAATGCAATTTATTGGGCCTCCTCTTACTTTTTCAATCAATTTAATTAACGAAGGTGCAGGTTTACTTAGCCCGAAATCGGCAGTTAACGGACCGAACGGAGTGTTTTTCGCGAGTAAAAATAGTTTTTATTTATACACAGGATCAGTGCAAAAATTGCCTTGCGCCGTGCAAGAGTACGTTTTTAATGATTTAGATTTAGGTCAAGCGTTTAAATGTCACATGGGTATGAACACAGAATATTCAGAAATGTGGTTTTTTTATGTAAGTAAAGAGGATGGCACAGGTGAGATATCCAGATATGTTATTTATAACTATGAAGAGAATACTTGGAGTATCGGATCTTTAATTAGGTATGCATGGTTAGATGCAGGAATCGAAGATCAACCCCTTGCATCAGCTACTTCTTCCAGTAACAACTGTATATTCCAACATGAGACAGGTTATGACGATAATGGCTCACCAATGACTAACGTGTTTGTTGAGAGTGGTGATATTGACATTTCGTCAGGAGAAGCCTTCTCGTTTTTGAAGAGAGTCATTCCCGATATGAAATTTGTAAAAGAATCTGGATCTACTAACGCACCCGCGATGAACGTAGTCGTTAAACGCAGAAACTTTCCAAATAATACGTTAACGACAGATTCAACAGTACAAATTACAGAAAGCGCCACATTTAGCAGTCTACGCACTCGCGCACGTCAAGTGGTGTTTAGATTTGAAAGTGATGATGACAATACAGAGATTAATCAATTAGGTTACAAATGGAGGTTAGGCACAACACGAGTTGATTTACAGCCAAGCGGTAGAAGAGCATGAGCAAGATACTGGAAACCCTTTTACCAATTGCAAGAGGCGATAAGGTTTCTGTTGAAACCTTTAATCGCTTGATAAGAATATTGGAAATTAATTTAAATAAGGTAGAATTAGACAAATCGCCTCATTTTAACGCTACAGAAATAAGTGAGACACAGTTTGCAACTGGAGCGATTATATTTAATACTACTAATAGTATACATCAAGCGTTTGATGGCACGCAGTTTAGAGATTTGTACAGTCATCAAACTTACCCAACTGGACAGGGTATAACGGCAAGCTTAGGCAGTGTAACGGTGACAATATCATGAATGAGAATTTACAGAGGCGGATACAAAATTTAATGGGCAATGAGTCAATGCCTATGCAAATGCAGATGGGCGGAGAGGTAGAGCAACCCATGCCTGAGATGATGCCTCAGCAAGCAGATAACTCTATGTTAGAGTCAGCGATTAATGAGTTGATGATGGCAAAAGACACCGCAGAAGATCCTTTTGAGGCAGAAAAAGCACAACAACTGGCAGAAGCGACTGCATTAAGCGCAGAAGCGCCCCTTGCAACAATAGCTCAAGAAGTTATGTCAGCAGGACGAGGAGATGACACCACGCTTGCTCATTTACAACCAGGTGAAGTTGTTTTACCGCCGGAAATGTTTGATGATCCGCAGTTTGAAATGGCGGTAGAGTCAAGGTTTAACGAGCTTGATTTAGATCCTGAGCGTTATGTCGTTGGCATGGGCATAGCAAGCTTGAATCCATCCACCGGACTCGAAGAGTTTGGATTCTTCAAAAAAGTAGGTAAGTTCTTCAAAAAAGTTGTTAAGAAAGTAGCACCGGTAGCTATGTTAATACCTGGTGTTGGTACGGCTCTTGGAGGCGTGTTAGGTGGGCTCGGAAGTATTGCAACTAAAATACCAGGTATCGGTGGTGCATTAGGAAAAATAGGTTCAACCGTTGCAAGCGGTATCGGTAGCTTAAATATACCTGGCATATCAACCATAGCAAAAGGAACAGCAGGAGGTTTTAGTGGCATCGCAGACGCTTTGACAACAAAGGCGGGATTGTTTGGTGGAGGGCCATTGGCTAACTTAATGGGTGTTGGAGAAAACACTGCTTTGTCTGCACTCTCACAACAGGAAATAGATGCTCTTACCCCAGAACAATTAGCCGCTTTGCAAGGACAAGATCAAAACATTTTACAACGTATTATCAACGCTAAACTTATGGGAGATCAAGGCCCGAATGTAGGTGCTTTAGGATTAGCAGGATTACTAGGCAAGCTCGCATACGATGAGGCAAAGAACAGAAGAGGCGTGCCGCTTACACCCATGACTCAAATGGATGCTATGGGCAGATTTAACATCGAGGCTGAGATAGCGCGAAGGATGGGGCAAGACGCACCTAATCCTGTGGAGTTCGGCCTGATGCCTGCAAACACAATACCGCAACTATCTGGCGGCAGACCTGAAGAGCCAGTCGGTATGCAAGCCGGAGGGTCTGTCAGTTCAGTGCCTGAAGGCATGAAAGAGTTTTTTTTAACAACACACATTAGTGACATGACAGTAGGTCAGCAAGATATGTTGCGGGATCTAATAAATAATGATCCTGTTTTTGCCGAAGTTTATTATCAATCCGATGATTTAAGAATGCCAGAAGCTTTTGATGTGGTTACAAATGTCATTGACGAATTTCCTCGATTAAATTCAGTAACACGTAAAGGTATTGTTTCCTTAGCTAAAAGGGCAAAAGCAAAAAATAGGGGAATGATAGGTGATGCAGAATTAAATAAATTTATGAAAAGTAGAACCGGTCAAGGTTTAAGTGATGTTGAAAAAAGTTTGATTATAAATCAAGTAAAAGAAATGAGAAACATGTACATGGGTGGCCCCGTAATGGCATTTGCTGAGGGTGGCAATGTATCGGATGAAGATTTTAAAAGAAAAACGGGTAAGATAAATGGCCCAGGCACTGAAACCTCTGATGATATACCTGCTATGTTATCTGATGGTGAATTTGTCTTTAAAAGTCAATCAGTTAGAGGCGCAGGTGCCTTTGACATGAATAAAAAGCGTGGTGGTATTATTGAGTTAGTGCCGAACAAAGAAGAGTCTCGTGAACGAGGCACTGATTTAATGTATGAGATGATGGACTTATTCTCATCTTACGCTAAAAAAAGAGCATGAGGGATAGAATATGTTTAGAATGATGCCAAGAGACTTTTCAATGCGAGGCGGAACAATATCCCCTATGATGGGAGGTATTGGCGCATTTCAACCACAACAACCTCCGATGCCATCACCGCGTCAAGATAACCTAATGAATTTCACGCGAGGATTAGGCGGCGGTAACTTTAATAATCCTAACTTTAGAGGACAGCCAATACGTGAAGTCGGAATGCCGATGACACCTCCACCCCCACCTCCACGGGGCGGTGGCTTTGCGACTACGGGACAAGAGTTTTTTAGGAATCAACCTCTTCAAACATTGCCAACGCAACCTCCGCAAGGGCAACAACCACAGATGCCTCCGCAGGGTGGTGGTTTTGCAACTACCGGACAAGAGTATTTTAGAAATCAAACACCACCACCAGGACTAAAAACTACTTTACCCACAGCCGGCGGACAAGTATCTCAAGGTGGTGGCGGTGGCTCAATGGGCGGGCAAGCATTTAGAGGCGGTCAACCTCTGATATCACCCGGACAAACCGTGTTACCGCCAAGATTTGGGGACACGGCACCCATGCCTGGTGGCCCCTCGATGCCAAAAGCAGGCGGTATGACAGAAGATGAAAGGCGTCGTGTAGAGTCAAGTCAACAGTTTGGATATGGTGCCGGATCACCATCGACAGTGCCGCCTTCTCAACAGGTTGCAACAACAAGCGCGATGAATGGCGGTCAAACTTTCCCACAAGGCGCAGGAACACCTCCTCCAAGCGGTAGCACTGCAACAGCAACTACTACAGGCACGGGCACTACGACAGGAACTGGTGCAACGGGCGAGACGCCATTTGTCAGTTCAGTAGAAAAAACTGCAACACAAATGGATCCGCTAACACAGCAACTATTATTTGGTATCGATGGGCAAGGTGGCTTTATTCCGGGCGCTTTCAGAGCGGCAGAGAGAACATTCTTTGACTCAGAGGGTCGTCCTATCGTTGTGCCACAAGAGATTGCAGGACTATCGCCAGATCAATTACGAGCCGCCCAACTAGCACGAGGGCAACTTGGCGTACAAAGACCGTTTATTGATGAGGCGGTTATGTTGGGCAGGCAAGGCTTAGGGTCACTTGAGAGAGGTCTGGCAGATCAGGCAATCTTTGACCGAGAAGCATTACAGGAAATGAGACGTGGTGCTGATTTCGCGTTAGATCAGAGAGATCTAGGATTGATGGACGCTTTGCGCGGCGTGGAAGAAGGAAGAGGACAGGCATTAGGATCAGAGGCTAGGTTACGTGGTGATTTAGCGGACATCGAAAGATTTCAAACCGGTGCGACAGATAGATATTTACAGCAACTCGCTCAACGTGATGCGTTGGCAAGAGGTGCCGCTGATCAGTTTGGAATGGATTTAGCACGCGCAAGACAGCAGGGTAGACGAACATTTGATGAGTTTGGCAGAGATGTAACCGACGCATTGGGCATGAGAGCAATGGCGGGAGAGAGCTTAGATCGCGATTTGGCGAGGTCTGAGCTTCTAGCCTCGTTAGGTACTGGTGCACAGCGAAGAGGGCTAGGAAGAGCAGAGAGAACGCTTATGCGCGGTATCGGAGGATTAGATACCGGTATCAGTGAAGCGGCTGACTTAACTAGGGCTAGTACACGCGGTTTTGACCCTAGGATGACCCAACAATTCTTTGATCCATTTGAGGATAGGGTGGTACAGCAAACCATCGAAGATATCACCGAGCAAGCAACAAAGGGTGATATCGCACAAAGAGCAAGAGACATTGCATCAGCGGGTGAGTCAGCCTTTGGTTCTAGGGCAAAACTAGCGGCAGGTGAGAGAGCTGAAGCGTTAGGCAGAGGTCTGGCAAAAGAGATTGGCGCTTTACGGTCACGAGGATTTGGACAAGCACAACAAAGCGCGCTAGGTGAGTTCGCAAGACAAAGAGCCGCAGAGAGTGCCGCCGCAAGCGGATTATCATCACTTGCAGGACAAAGGTTTGGCGGCAGACAAGCACTTGCCGGTGCAAGAGAGCGAAGAGCACAGCAAGAGCTAGGCGCATCCAGAGGACTAAGTGACATTCTATCAAGGGGCGCAACACAAAGATTTGGCGCAGGCACAGGATTTGCTGATGCCGCATCGAGAGCGGCGGCGCAGAAACTAGGTGCAGGTACAGCGTTTGGTGATCTGATATCACGCACAGCCGCTCAGCAGTTAGGCGCTCAACAACAGCTAGGTCAGACGTTAGGACAAACAGGTGCGGCAGGATTTGGTGCATTGAGTGGGTTAGGAAGCTTACTAGGCTCTGGTGCACAACAACGATTTGCGGCAGGAACTGGTTTAGGTCAAACGCTTACTGGATTAGGGCAGACTGCGGCAGGTGCAAGACAACAAGCCGGTGCAACCGGCATGGGTATCTCTGGTAACTTAGCGAACTTGTTCAGAGGTATTGGTGGCACGCAAGCACAAGGTGGGGCGCAGTTAGGTTCAGCGCAAGCAGGCTTTGGATCGCAACTGGCAGGACTCGGATCACAGCTACAGCAAGCAGGAACTGCCGATATTGGATTATTACAGCAGATGGGACTACAAGCACAGCAACAGCGTCAGAGAGAGTTAGATGCACAAAGAGCGATGTTGTTACAAGCACAGCAAGCGCCATTAGCTCAATATCAAGCACTGATGCCGTTTGTAGGAATGGCACCTGCCGGACAGACAACATTCAGAACTTTATTTGGAACGCCGCCATCTGCCTTACAAGCAGGCTTAGGCACTGGCTTGGCGGGACTTGGTGCGTTAGGCACGTTCTTCCGTAATCCGGCTAACACAGGTACATAAACATGGCAATGAGTAGAGCGCAGTTTCCAGAGGTGATGGGCTTTCAAGAGGGTGGCTTAATATCAAGCTTTGATGTGATGGATCCTTTTGATCCTGAAAATAATTTTTTGCAAACACCAAGTCCAAGCGGTATTACGGCTGAAGAAACTGAGGCCACAGACACCAACATCTTAGAATTACTAAAAGCTTTGACGGGCCCAGACGCGCAAATCATGGCACAAATTCAAAAAAAACCTAAAACCGCAGAACAATATGCCAAGGAGTTAGCTCCGTTTTTTGCATCACCAACTCCAACAAGATTAGATAATTTTTATGAATTAGCCGGTACACTTGGAAAAAATTTGTTAGCCGCAGATCCAACAGCCGGCGCTTTTCGAGGACTTGGATTAGGCTTTGCAGAGTTTACCGAAGCGCAAAAAGTAAAACGATTGCAACGTCAACAACTTGACAGAGAGGTTGCGCTCAAAGCTTTTGAGCTTGCAAGNGANGANGAGCANGCATCTACAAAANTATTNAANGATTATCNTCTTGAAANAATTAANGCGGCTAATAGNNCTTACAAACCCTTAANTTTTNNNAAACCNATTCTTGATGAANANGGCAACCCTACGGGTCAGACAGAAAAGGTTACTATTGATGCTTATGACCGAGTTGGCATAAACGAATTGGAAACTGGGGGTGCTGAGTTTATGGAAAAGGCGGATATTAATATTAATAATCCAGTAATTACTCCTTTACAAAAAAAAGCAAGCGAATCATTAATTGAAATAGTTGACGGAAATTTCGAACAAGCGGAAACAGCATTAGATCAGCAAGACATGATTGAACAATTTAGGTATCAGCTTTCTCAACTAAGTGAGGATGATTTTGGTACTTTTGCTTCAGCAAGCTTAACGGCTAGAAAGTTGTTAAATGGATTGGGGCTTATTGATCAAGACTCAAAAATTGGAGCACAAGAATTAGTCAACACACTAGGCACTAGAATAGCTATGAATTTAGTTGCATTAACCAAAGGTGCAATTTCAAACAGGGAAATGGAGCTTTTTTTGTCAGCATCGCCAGGATTGGGTAGCACAAAAAAAGGCGCAGAATTACAAATTAAGTATATGAGCAGAATAGCTGAGTTATCTGCAAAAAAATCAAATGATCTTACACAAGCTATAAAAAATGGTGAAATTTATAACGCTGATGATACTGATGATATTAAATTGATTAAAGTTCAAAACTGGCTTCTTCAGTGGCGTAAAAAACCGGACAATAGATTTCTTACACCAGAAGAAAGATTGGAATTACGATCGTATGCAAATGAAGTGCCTAAAAATGTGCAAGAAAAAATAGATCAGGCAAAAACTGAAGAAGAAAAAAAATCAATTTTAGAGGCTTATAAACGACAAAATAGAGAATTAAGAAGAGAGTTTTTTAACAATAATCCACGCCCTTATGACGCATCGGGCGGTGATGAAGATGATGAGGTTGTAGATTTAACCGGTGAGACTCTCTGATGGCAAAGGAGATTGAGTATCAAGGCATCAAATACAAAGTGAACGATGACGTTACTTTGAATGATTTATTGCAAAGCGAAAATTTCAAAACCATTCACGAAAATAAAATGCGGGATAAAACTTATGGTTTATTGCGTAGTGCAGGAGTGGACGTCGAAAAACAATTAGAAGATGAAGCAAGTAAGTCAGGATTTGCAACTGCTATACTTTCTGGATTATCTAACGATCAAGGTTATCAAATGGCTTGGTTGGCAAATAGAAGATTCCCAGAATACGCAGATGGCAGTCAAGGAATTAACCCCGTTGATTTTTATTTTATTGATGAAGATAAAGATATTGCATACATTGACCCGACAGATGGCAAAGTAAAAAAGGAGTTTGCTGAGGCAGGATTTGGCATAGACATGCAAGATATCGGTGGTAAGTTTGCCCCCACATTGCAATTTGTTTCAGAAACTGTTCCAGGTGTGTTTGGTTATGGCATAGGTGCGATGGCGGGAGGATTTCCAGGAGCCGCAGTGGCAGGAGGTACGGGCACGCTTGTTGGAGGCACGGCATCTTATTTAGCGCGTGATGCCTTAAGCGCTACCTTTGATGGCCCACCCCTTAATACAGAAAAAGCAAAGAACGATCTTAAACTATCAGCAGGACTTAGTGCGGTTCCCTTTGGAGGGGTCGGGGGTAAAAAAACGGTAAAGAATTTTTTACGCGATATTACAGCAAAGTTTAAAGGTGAAGAAGGTAAGTCTGCCCTTAAAACGCTAACGAAAGAAGGCGGAGACACAGTAGATGATAAAATAAATTTTGCGAAACAAAAATTTGGTATTACTTTGACGCGCGGTGAGGCAAGTGGCATTTTAAATAATGCATCTCAAATACAAAGATATTTACAAATGCAACCAGGATCTCAGAAACTATGGGATTTCTATCATAATAGAGCGGCACAAGTTGAAGAAGTTGCAGAAAAATTTTTTGAAGAATTACGTAGAGGTGTATATTCAAAAAAAATGCCTAAAGATACTGTAGGTAAGATCTTAGGCAAAGACACTCAGGACATAGTGCCCGATGAAACAATTGCACAATTAGCTGAACAAGTTCAAAAAAATTTAGCAAAAGAAGCTCAAAGACGTACCGCGCCGCTGTACAAAAAAGCTTATGAATTAGATTTGGAAATAGATATTTCTGATATTTATGATAAGGCAAAAAGTATTTTAGGAGATCCTAATCTTAGAGGACCAACTAAAAAATTATATCAAACTATTGTAGATTCTTTGGAAGACAAAAGTGGATTATCTGCGACTGGTTTAAAAAATAATACTGAGCTTTTACATAATAGTCTGAAAAACGATTTTGCACCGCTTTTAGAAGGCCTTACAAGAGATGGACAGAGGTCTTTAAAAAGACAAGCCGCACAAATACGAGAAGAGGTTGCAACTAGAATTAAGGATGCAAATCCTATTTTTAGACAAGCACAAGAAATTTATGCGGAAGAGTTAGGTCATGCACAAATTTTAGAAAGAGGATTGATAGGTGCATTGGCAAAAGCTTATCAAGTAGGTGGAGACAAAGCTTCACGAGTTATTGACAAGATGTTCAAAGGCACCGCCAGTCCAAAAGATTTACAAAGAACAAAAGAGTTGTTAATGGAGGCCGATCCTCAAGCCTGGCAAAACGTCAAAGCGTATTGGCTGACAACTCAATTCGATGAAGCGGTTGCAGGTAGCGCTAATGTTTTAGGCGCACCTAATAAATTTTTGCGTTCTATTGGCGTTGGTAGTGATGCACAAAAATTAATCGGAAGAGGTGCCTCTGCTTCTCGTGCAAAAAAAGTCAAAGCTTTACAACAAATTTTGGAACCAGATGAGTTGGCCGCATTTGCGGACGTTGCAGAAATGATGCAAGCAGTTAGTTTTATTGCAACTAAAACAGGATCACCAACACAACCGTTATTGGCGTTGAGAAGTTTGTTAGAGAATGAAACAAAAGGGATTGGATCTGCGCTTGCCGGAGGTGTGCGAGCGATTGTTGAGCTTCCTTCTAGAATATTGTTACGCGGTTTTGACGATTCAATGAAAAACACTCTTAACCTATCAAGAGAAGCATATGAAGACAAATTGATACAAATACTCATAGACCCAGAGCAAGCAAAAAATTTTGGTAAATTGTTGAAAAAAATTAGACCAATGGTGCAATTTAGCGTGCAGAGTGCGGTAAGAGGTTTGTCCCCTACGGGTGAGTCTTTGTCAGAATCGTTAAGCGAAGATGTATTTGGAGAGGTTGATCCAGATACTGGAATATTAGATAGAGGAAAAAAAGGTGCAGAAATTTTTGATAGGGCACAAGACGCACAAAAAATTATTGATGACAAACGTCGTTTAGAAGAACAAATGCAACAGATGGATGATAATCAAACCAATATTAATCTAGATCTATTTGATGACCTACCCGTGCAGTCGGCGCCATCTGGTATTAACCCCGCACTATCACCGACGCTACTGCCATCAGAAGAAGATCGAGAGATTGCAATGAGGATGCAACAACCTGGTATTGCAGGATTAGTGGTTTAATCGTCTGGTACGGTATCTGTCGGCGTTGCTAAGATGACAGCCTTATCCACGTTATATTCAAACTCATAACCCATAAACACATCATCATCTAATTCAATCACAAGGTTACGACTAATCAAGCGCAGTAACGCGGTTTGTTGATGCATGGTCATGCGAGAAAAAAGCTCCAACACTTCTGCCGCTTCAAGGACAGGCTGATAGGACTGAGGTACTGCCTTTTTCTTTTTTTGAAAGATCAATGCATGTCCCCATCGCGCACTCTAAACGTGTAGTCATACTCGTTTTCTATCATGATCCGTAAGGTATCAATCTTAGAGCGACGATTGTGCAAGCATATGCGTTGCAATAGATCGTAAGTTTCCTCGTCTACCGCTAACGTCTTGCGCTTTGTTCCTTCTTTATTTTCTTCATCCATTGGCAAATTACCTACAGTATTGTTATTATTCTATATATTTTTGTAAGAATGTACAAGCCTGTGTATGAATTGAAGAATTATATGCTGTCGATGCAGTCTCATTGGTTTATCAATCAACCGTTATATGAGTCTGTGCAGGAAACAATACCCATGATCGCTAAGTATCGATCAAGCCAGGGTATGACTGAACTGAAAGACACACCGATCAAGTCACACATCAAAACAAAGTTTCCAGGCGTGCATACTGTGCCGCTCTTCCGGCGTCAGTTTTGTAAGATGTTGATGGAAGAGATAGAGCATATGAAAAAAGAAATAGACTTCACACCTAACCCAGAAGAGGACGAGGCAAGACAGATACCTGAGATTGTGTTAGAGGAACATGTGCCGCAACTTTATCGCAACATGTGGTTTGTCGTGCAGAATGTATTAGATCCTATTTTCTGGGCGCTATATCAACGTCCTTGTCATAACATCGCGTCAATTCAATTGTGTAATTACTCGCCCAAGGGGCAAAAGAAGGGTGCTTGGCACCACGACAATTCATCTGATATGAGCGTTGTAGTGCCGCTTAACACTGGCGCCTATGAAGGTGGAGGCACTGAATTCCATAACCACGGCACTCTCGCACCGCTCCCTAGCGGTCATGCCTTGATATTCCCATCGTTTACTCATCTGCATCGTGGCCTTGCTGTAACAAAAGGTGAGCGCTACTTATTAGTTTTCTGGCTGTATCATCGAGAAAGATTAGAAGATTTCGTACAAAACTTATAATCATTTGTAAATATTTGTATATAAGTGTTGCAATTACCGTGTCGATGTGTATAATACATAGTGTTAGATAAATAAAGCAAACCAACAAAGGGAAAAAACGATGATTACATGGACAAAAACAGAAAGCGACAGATTTAACAAATGGGAAATTGATGGCTTTTATATCAAAGAGTATACGGCGAAACCTGGTGAGTTTAACGTATTCAAGCACGACCCCCACAACAATGAGTTTGTATTTGACGTAGCTGTAAACGATATAAGCAAGGCACGGTTCCACGTCGAATATCAAATAATTTTAGGATAATTCCAACTGATGAGATCAGATAGTCACTGATCGAAACCCCTCCGGGGGTCTTGGAAAACTAAACAAACCAAACAAAGGGAGAAGTAAAATGGGAACAAGAAGTAGAATCGTTTTAGATAGAGCAGAAAATTTCAAAGTTGATAATCTGATGTCTATGTATGTGCATTACGATGGTTATTTAGAGTACAACGGAAAAATGTTGTTACATCATTATGACAACCAAAAAAAAATTGAAGATCTAATCCTCCATGTGGGTGGTTATGCATCAGCACTGAAAGATACGCCAGAGCAAACACGAGAAGAGAGCGTGCATAGAGAAAGCATTGAGTATCATTCTAGTGAAGAGGAGTTGATGGATTCGTGCGATAACTCTGATTTGGAATTTATCTACCTTTTTAAAAACGGGGTTTGGTACGTTTCACAAAGAAACAGTGTTGTTTTAGAAGATCGATATCAAGGGTCTTACTATTATTACTGGACTAAGTTTGTCAAACTAGCCGATCAAAAAGAAGTTCAGCCGAAGCCTGAATTGAAGGTAGTGCACTGATGTTTAACATCAATGCCAACCAAGAGGTGAAGCCATTTGACCTAGAGTCGATGGCTCACCGCAAGGTGAAGTACATCTTGCAAAAGCCGAACGATTTATGTGAAGCATTCAGGGATAGAGTGTTACCCGAAGATTGCACAACCCTGGAGCAAGTCTTATCATGGGTAGATCACATCGAATCGTGTGAGTTAACAGTAGGTGAATATTTGAAGGAGTATAACCTGTGAGTAACGTGGATAAGTCGAAGGTGGTCTGGGAAAAACCAACCATCAAAGACATAACAAAGGAGGAGTATGATGAACGCAGAGCTCGTTTTCATGCCGCACAAGATAGAAGAGTTGCAGGGCGCCCTGGATGATGCAGTCGAAGAGGGAAGGCAACGATTTAATTTTGAGGGTAGAGACTTTACGACTAGCTATGCAAAGCAGTTGCTAGAGTACGTTAAGCGTCATTGTTCGACGTGTGATTTTTAGCCTGTTGTAGTTTTTCTGCATACGCTTCAAGATCATCGTTAAACATCTGTTCCCACCATTGACCGTAGGTCATGCGTTTACGATAGTTCATGCGCCCGCGACGATTCCAAACATAACGGGCGGCATGGTATTTTTTTTGTTCTTGCCAAATCTCTTCTTGCTCGCGAGACTCTTCCTTACTACTGTAAATCGGAGACATCAAACTCTACATTATCTGGTAAGTTAAACGGCCTGAACTCTTCACCGTCTTTCACCCGCAGTCCAAGCTTCAGCGCTTGTTCATTACGAGACACGCCATATTGTATCGCTTCTTCTGACAATGTGTACACGCCATACGCATAGGGATGTACCTTTTCTTGCGCTAAAAAGAAAAACTTATCAGCACGCAGGTTCACTGCGCGACATGCTGTAAGATAGTAAGCCGCTTGTTGATAGTAACCAAAGTTGTTGATCGCAGATCGAAAACCACGGGGCGAGGCATCTCGACATGTTTTAAGATCCCATATATCTGTGCCAGTGTACCAATCCAGTCGCGCCTTACAGGGCTGAGTGGCCCAATAAAAACAGACAGTTAGCTCAACCTTATCATCCGCATTGGGTATGTATTTTTCTACAACCTCACGCCGCTCCATGCAAATGTCATACATATCTTTTTTGACAGCCGTGCGATCACCTACAGTCATAAGCCAATCAGAGTATTGTTCCTTACCGGCCTTTGTGCGGCGATCCAGTTCTGGCGCTATTACGAACTCATCATCAAACTTTTCGTGCTCCAAGAACACCGTGTGCTGTACACGACCTTCTAACAAGGCAGGACTTTCGGTCAATGGCTTCTGGTGCTTCCATGAGTATGGACACTTAATTAGCGTTGTCAGATCGTGAGATCGCCACGCGGGTATGCTTGCATAAGTCTCATAATCGAGATCTTCATAGATTCCTATTTGAAATTTCATTATTTTCTCCCTTTGAATAAAGCCAGTGTTCGGACACTCGCACTGGCAACGAGCAGGGTAGGAAGAGAACGATAATCAACCTTGTCCTTTGGACACGACCGCTATTAGTCGATCCAAATATTGTCGGGCTTTCAACAAATCCTGTACGGGATCTTCAGGGTTCTTTTTATCAAACCGTGCTAAATACTTGATTATATTACCTCGCATGTACCCTACATCTTGTTCGTAACCAAGTATTTCGCTTATCTGATCCCAGGTCTGTCTGCCCTTATTACTTGTGTAATGAGACGGTTCAACAACCTGATCTTTAGAACGGGATGTCATCATCTACAAACGGTTCCTCCGCTTTCGGCTCTATCACTTTTGCTTTCGCACCGCGACCTTTTTCTACTGCCGCTTTATACTCGAAACAAGGCTCTTTACCTTCATTCTCATCACCTGCGATAGCTGTCTTCATAAACCGTGGTAAATCCTCAAAGATATCGCACATTCTTTTTGACTCAGGACATGACTCGCCACTAAACTCTTTTACATATTCCTCAAGATCAAACGTCACGCACTCATTATGCGTTGGCATTTTCTTACTGCCACCTTCNGCCGCNTACACTCCCATCACTTTAGCGTTACCGTTTTTATTCTCACCGACCTCGATGGTGCAAGAGACACCGAGTATGTTTAGCATATCAAAAGATTCTAACTCAGCCTCTGTAAACGGTCTGTTACGCCACTGCTGTAAATGCTGACGTAGCTTTGCTTTTTCATTCAAGCTTTTAGTATACTTGTTAAAGATTGACATCGGTCGTCCCTCGGCAGTCTTCACATCGGGAGTTTCAAAAAATAAATAAATGCTCGTTTTTTTGCTGACTTCACCCATGTATTCTTCCATGTTCGTACCGACATCCACAATCTTGTAACAAGTCGCTTGATAGTTACCTGGCGGTAATTGTTCGTAACCTTCTCCGCCACTTCCCTGATCAACGATTATTGCCATTTTTTAAATACCTCTTTTATTTGTGTGAATATCTGTATATTATTGCAAAAGTTTGCAATGAACGAAAGGGTAAAGGATGGCGATAAAAATATCAAGTGGGTCGTCTAAGAATTTTAAACGACCACTGACACAGGACAACGTAACAAGTTTTATAGACTTCTTAAAAAACAATGGCTTAGAGCTTGCTGAACCGCTAAATGAGCACGGTAGGGGCAAGTGTTATTCGGAGGCCGGCGGAAGAGATAGACGACTAAAAGGTTGGTATTATTTCTTTTTGCATCAAGAATATCCGTTTGGTGCCTGCTTTGATTGGCGCGCCGGAGATGCACCGCTTGCACAGTGGACGGCGAATCAAAAAGGTAAGATTACCCCGGAGGAGCAACAAAAAGCCGCGCAAGCAGTCATCGAGGCAAGGCGCGAGTATGAAAAGGAACTGGCAAAACAACACAAAGAAGCGCAACAAGAAGTATTAAAAATCTGGCAATCATCACCTGAGTGCACAGAGCATCCTTACCTTACTAACAAGAACGTCATCAGTCATGGTCTACGCGTCAGCGAAGGCCCAGACTACGAGGGCTATCTGTTGATACCCTATCGCGATGAAACCAAACAAATCGTCACGCTATCGTACATACCACCAGATGGTGGGCAGAAGTGGTGGCACAAGGGTGCGAAGCGTAAAGGCACCTGGGCGGTGATCGGCGCGAACCTATTGCAACAAGCGCCGACACGCGTTAATTATGTAGAAGGGTATGCGACAGGTGCATCCTGGTTTGATTATGTTGAACAGCAAGAGCCAGTGATCATTACGGGTGATGCCAACGGTATGAAAGAAGTACCGAAGACATTTCACAAATGGTTCCCAAACGCTACCCATGTTTTTCTAGCAGATAATGATGAGTCAAACACAGGGCAAGAGGCGGCAGAATACGCGGCCAACTGGATCAAGCAACAAAACGGTAAGGCAGAGATCAAGCTACCCGAAGAGCAGGGGCTAGACTTTAACGATGCGGTAAACCAGTTGGAGGGTGAGCTCATTGTCAAAGAAGTGCCAATAGATACACAGGAGGTGGATTTCGCAAGAAATAAACCCGGTGGGCGCATCATGGCAACGACAGAGAACTACCGCACACTGTTTGAGCAATCTAATATTGACATACGCTACAACGTAATCAGCAAAGAGATGGAGATACAGATACCGGACATGGAGTTTATCCATGATCTGAGTGAGGAGGCGCAACTGGCGGAACTAGAGAACCGTTGTATTCAGGCGTTTGTGCCTGAAGGTAGGATGCTCAAGAANATACCGTTACTNGCNAGAGAATATAANCCNGTNAAAGAGTGGATNGANTCAAAGCCTTGGGATGGCGTCAGCCGCATACAAGATTTACTGGACACAATTACAGCCGAGGATGAGCAATTAAAAAACATANTNATGAGCAAGTGGCTGATGGGATGCGCGGCAGTGGGTTGCCAAGAACGCGGAGCNAACCTAGAGGGNGTTCTAATNTTCCANGGTAAGCAAGCAATCGGTAAGACATCCTGGATCAAAAGCTTACTGCCAAACAACGAATGGTTTTTAGAAGGTGCAACGCTTGATCCTTCAGACAAAGACAGCGTGAGATCTGTGTTATCACATTTTATCGTNGAGCTCGGAGAGCTAGGCTCAACCTTCAAGCGTGANATAGACAAGCTCAAGGCATTCCTAACCAAAGCGAAAGACGAGCTAAGATTGCCATACGGCCGAGCATTCTCGCGCTACGTGCGTCGCACAGCATTCTTTGGATCAGTCAATGAACGCGAGTTCCTCGTTGACAGCACGGGGAATCGGAGATTCTGGACGGTGCGCGTGCATAAAATCAACTTTAAGCACAATATCGATATGCAACAGTGTTGGGCAGAGATATGGCAAAAAGCACAAGGCAGTAACAGCAACTGGTTTCTCACATCGGAAGAGAGAGATATGTTGCAGAACAGTAATGAGATGAGTAGGACAACAACGGCAGTTGAGGAACTGGTGTTGCAACAAGTGCGATTCGATAGCAAACTAACACAACCGGTGCAGATGGTTCAGTTACTTAAAGATCTCGGTATTGCGAATCCACGAGTCACTGATTTTAAGGAGGCGGCTAGGGTATTACATGAAAAAGGGTACAAGCCGCGTAAGTCGAATGGCAAGAAATTGTATGATTTGGACTATAAACCAATTAATGATGAGGAGTTTAAAAGCAGAACTTGGAATGAAACCTAGTACCCTGTGTACCCTGTACCCTGTTTTAGAGGGTAGAGGGGAGGGTAGGTTATATATTCTTAACGACTAAATATATATATTATATATAGTATATAGGGGTAGGGGTATCTATAGGACGCTATATAATTGTTCACTAGTGAAACCCTGTGCCTTGTACCCTGTTTGATAGGAGGACGATATGGAAGAACAATTGCTGTACGCTAAATGGAAGAATGAGAACATAGAAGAAAGACGTGCGTGGGGATTGAGACAATTGACCGAGCACGAACTGAGAGAGACGTTTGAAGAGGTAANNAGTAAAGGATGGTATCCAAGAACCCAGGTGGCAGACCAAAAAAAGAACGTGAGCCATTAGTCAAAACGCCAAGCGCGTTTCCAATTGATGAGGAGTTCGAGCTAACCGAGATGCAAGCCGCGTTTGTTTGGCATTACACCGAAGGTGCGTGCGGGCAAACGGAAGCGGCGAGACGTGCGGGATTCTCGTATCCGGCAAGTGCCGCAACAAAAATGCTTAACGGCAAGTCGTTTAAGAATGTGACGCGAGCGGTTCGCATCAAACAAGATGAGTTGCGTGAGAAGTATGCGATCACACCAGAGAAGACTGGCTCAATGTTGTGGAAGATAGCAGAAACAAGTTTTGAGGCGGGACATTATAATGCGGCTGTCTCAGCAATTAAGGAGTTGAACCAGTTGGCGGGCCTCAACATACATAGAAGCCAGAACCTGAACATCAACGCTAACATCGATGCGATGAGTAAGGATGACATCAAGCAAAGACTTAACCAGTTGCTAGGCGCAAAAACAGATTACGATCCAAAAGATTTTTAGGAAACAAAATAAAATATTACATGCGTTTAAACCTCGTAAGAGGCCTCTCTTACTGCGGCGCGCAAAAATCGGCAAAACTATCGCCTGTTAGCAAAAAAACACGTCAAATCGCACGTACGGGTGCATAAACGCGTAATTTTGCACGCATCTGAGCCAACCCTCTGAGCAGAGGGGATACTAGGGACTCTATTACGTTTGGAAAACGGTCAGAATTGGTTATTATTTGATCAACCCCGTACACCCCAAATGCGTGACAGCGCATGTCGCATAGCTATAGCTGAGTTTGGTACATTCAAAAACTAAAAAAACTCAACGCGAAACTTTTTTATCGGTTACAATGCGGGGCATGACTGATTCACGCAAGAAGGGCGCGGCGTTTGAACGACAGATTGTCAGTCGCTTGAATGATTTTTTCGCGTCTCACAACCTGGACATTACGTGCAAGCGTAATCTCGATCAGTATCAAAGCGCGAACCTTTGTGATATTGAAATACCAGGCCATGCGATTGAATGCAAGGCGTACAAATCTGGTTGGACATATCAAACCGCTTGGTGGAATCAGGTCTGTGGTGCCGCAAAAGACTTGACACCCATATTGGTTTGGAAATTCAACAACAAACCTATTCGCTGTACCGTACCCCTATACGCCATAAATCCTACGTTTGAGAAAAAGAATCATAAAGTCGCTGTTTTGACGTTTGAGGAATGGCTAGATATACTTTTTCTTAATACTTTCAAAGACAAAGAGGTTTTGATATGAAGTGGTTAAGAAAAATGTTTAATTTTGTGACCAAAAGCGAAGACGTTACAGTGCGTAACCGCAACGCTAAAGGTCAATATGTGGCGGATGACAAATCCACGCCTAACAAAAACGAAGCTTATAAGACGGTACGCCGCAAAAAGAAAGCGAGTAAGTAGTCATGTACGAATATTCATGTCGTATCAATCGCGTGATTGATGGCGACAGCGTCGATGTGTGCATCGATCTTGGTTTTGACATATCTTTTACTTCATCCGTCCGTTTATACGGTATAGATACACCAGAATCGAGAACGCGTGATCCTGATGAGAAGAAATGTGGCTTGCTTGCAAAAAAATTTTTAGAGGAAGCCGTTAAAAACGGAAAAAATATTATTATACGCACGCAAAAAGACGAAAAAGGTAAGTTNGGTCGCGTTCTTGGCTCGCTTGTTATCGATGGTATTAATATCAATCACAAAATGATAGAAGAAAACCTAGCTGTCGCGTATTATGGACAGAGTAAAGACTCGATTGCTAAAGGTCATTTGGTTAATCGTGGAATTTTAGTTGAAAAAGGGCTTCTTAATCTAGAATGAATGAGCAAAATCCTACTTTTATCACCGGCGTGCCTGGATTAATTGCATCTAAACCGATTCGACGCCCTGAAGATGAGGATCCTTTACTAACAGCCGCCCAACAAGCCAATATTGGTGGTGGATTTGTGCAAGGCACGGGCATCGCCGACATTTTAGGTCTATATCCTGAGTTTCCACCCCCTGATGCGACTGTGCAAGAGATGTTAACTGGCCCTAGAGCGCCATCGCTAGTAGAAAACATTAAACAAGGTGATTTAGGTATCGCCGGATTGCAAGTTTTAGGCGGTTTAGGGGATTTGATACCATTTATTGGCCCTGCATTGTCCGCGCCTTTGCTCGCCGCTAAGGCAAACCGTATAAAATTTAGTCGAGGCAGGGTTCCTAAAGATGCGAAAGGTCATGCAGTTCCTAATGAGTTGTTAGTTAAAGGTAAAGGGGAAAAACCTACGATACCTGTGGTTCAAAAATTTACGCCGCAAAATAAACAACAAGTCTTACAGAATATTGATGAGGTCAAAGCTAAGAATCCGCAGGCATTGGACTCGCCAAGGCGTTGGGTGACAATGGAGGATAAGGCATTTGGCGGTGATTTTGTACCAAGTCCACCGCTTGAGGCGATTAATTATCGACAGCGTCCAGAATTATTGGCTGAAAAATTAGATAAGTTAACGCCAGAGCTGAAAGCAGGTGTTGATGAAGGCTTCGGTTACGTCAAGGATATTAAAAATATTTATAACAGCGGTTTATCTGATCCGTCATTAACGGGTCGCTTAATGTTATGGGGCATACTCTCGCGTGGTGCAGGGCCAGTGCAACAAGAATCTGCGTTTTTAGATGTTTTAGATAATGCTAAACCGTTGATCGAAAAGGCAAGTCGCGGCGATTTAACTGATGATGATTTAGTTGCATGGAAGAAAAGTGTCGGTCAGACAATACCTGAAGGATCGCCCGGCAAACAAGTCACGATGAACGCGAATGAAGCGGGCAGATTATTAAAAGCTTTGAATAACAGTGTTGGGGACGAAACAGTTTTAAATCGCTTACATGGTTTGATGGCTGATCCTAACGTATCAGGACGTCAGTTTAGACGTGAATTTTTTAATTTAACTGACTCGCCTGGAATAGATAACAAGGTGGTTAGTTTTATTGGATTAGTCGGTGGTAAAGATGACATGCTTGTCATGGATAGAATCCAATCACGCCACCTATGGAATGACGGAAGATTTGGTGATAAAAATATTTACGACGGGTTGGATTTTGGCGCGGGTAAAGGTGGATTAAGCGCTATCTTAAAAGGCCCGCGTGGCTTGTTGTTGACTGAAGCTTTGGAAGATGGATTAAACGATACAGTCAAACAAGCATACACTATGGTAGGAAGACCTGAAGACGCCTCTATCGGTCGGATGCATTGGGAAACTTGGGTTATCGAAGGTAACCAAGCAGTATCTCACTCCACTTTGCAATCAGTAAAAAGAGGTAGTACCATAGGCGGTTCCGTCACGGAAGGTAAGCCTGGTACGTTTTCTTCAGGTTCAACCTACCGCATGACGGTTAACGGGCCAGTTGTTGAATACCCATTGTCAGATGGCAGTGTGGCTAGAATGACGCCTGAAGTGATGAAGGATTTTTTGAGTGCTGTCAAAAGTCCTAAATCGGGCATCTTACCAAAAGGTTTTAAGGTTACAGATGCAAAAGACAAACCCTGGTATCAATTGCCAGGAGTACAAAGGGAGAAGTTAGATGAGCTTGCAAGACAATTCGAAAACGCAAAACCCGACGGAAGTCTTCGATCGGGCGCTAAGAGGACTCAGCAAAGTGGGGACACCGTTTCTGAGCGAAGAGGAGACTTCCTCAGAGCTATCAGAAGCGAGCGCGCAACCGGACGGGTTTCGGGACGGGCTGATGAAATCGATTATGGAGGACAATCCGGGCCTTACATACGAGGAGTTAGATCAACAGATGGCGGAGTCGGGCTTCTAGATCTACAGCCTAATCCTAGACTTGTTGAAGAATATCAATATGCGGGTTTAAACAGCCCGCGTATTTCACAAATTGAATCTTCCGCTAACGCGGAAAATTATAATCAGGCAATGACGGCTTCCTTAGCCAATAAAGCAACCGCACCACAAGTAGAAATAAAATCACCTCAAGAGTTGGCAAACATGCGCCTGTTTCAAACAGAGTCAGGCAGTGGTTTTGCAATTAAAAATGATGGTGATATTGTCGCGGTTTACGCATCCCCTAACGAACCACCTCGTGGATCGTACTCCATGTTGGAGGCGGCTGTAGAGGCCGGGGGCAGAAAATTAGATGCTTTTGATACTTATTTGCCAAAAATTTATGAAACGGTTGGATTTAGACCTGTATCAAAACTTGCTTGGAATGATGAATTTTCGCCGCCTGGTTGGGATAAAAAAGTATTCGGTAAATATAACAAAGGTGAGCCTGATGTCGTGTTCTTTGTATACGATCCAGATTATGTCGGTCAGGGAGGCGCCGCAAAATTAAAATATAGCGATAGTTATGATGAAGCGGTTGCTGTGCAAGATAAAGAGATGGCAAGAATCAAGCCGCGAGTTGATGAAGTATTGGAGGGAATCAAGCCACAAGGCATGGCGGCGGGAGGCCGAGCAGACAGTGATCTAGTTAAAGGAATCATGGCGATTCAAAATAAAGCCAACGGCGGCGTGGTCGATGATATGGAAGCAGGAGTTATGGCTTTGAATAAAAAAGACTTTGAGCGTGGTGGCGACAAAGTGATATCTAAAATGTTAGGTATTAGTGATGTTGAATTAGAATGGGCTGAGAGCCAAAGAGATCGTTATCCAGAAGAAGAGTCTGTGCACGGTAGAGGTGATGCGGCGGCACACTTAGCACTTGGATACATAACGCAAGACTCGCCGTTACAACAATTAGGTATTTCTGCTAGAGAGATAGGAAAAGATCGACGCGAGTCTAGGATGGATCGTTTCAACAATCGCTTAGGATCTCAAATACAAGCCGACAACTTTGCTGATGCGGAGCGACAGATTGATCGATTGATCGATAGTGGTGCCGCACAATACATAGATATTACACAGCCAATGCCCGATCCTGAAGCGATGGGCATCATGTCAATCAAATAACCGATCTTCCTTCCAAAGATTGATAATGTAATTAGCCTCAGCGCCAACATCGTGCTCTCGCAATAACGCCCTCTTTAATATCGCTTGAAGCTTTTTATCCTTGATGTCCTTACCGCTAATAATCAAAGCGTAGTCTAAGGTTCTAAAGTATTTATCCATCGTTACCTCCCATAAAATGATAAGTATACATGTTTGCAATACGACACGCAACATGTTATACTGTCTCTGTCATTAAGGGAATGACAAATTTTAAATCTAAACAAAGGGAGAAAAAAATGTCACATAAATTTAAAGATTGGACGACCACGTTCCAAGAGTTAAAACCTGGGGACACGTTTCTCGATCTCGATACGAGAGATGATCTCGAAGGATACGATAATGGTTATGCAGTATGGGTTAAAAGAGATGGGATCTTTGGTAATTATGCAGACTGCATATTTTGCACAGAAGGAACGGTAGGATCTTATTTTACTGCCCCAGACAGAAAAGTTTATAACCTTACGGAGGCGTCTAGAGAAAGAAGAGAGTGGTTGAAAGTTAGAGAGTATTCATGGCGGCTTGAGGAACAAGAAAATGACTAAACGAGACAAAATGATCGAAAAGATCACAAAGCTTTTGGCAATGGCTAAACACAGCGCCAGTAATGAAACCGAAGCAACGACTGCGTTGCGACAAGCAGAGGCAATGATGCGAAAGCATGATATTGAGTTTGCAGACGTTGAAGCGCAGAAGATTGAAAAAGATGATTTACAAAGAGGTTTCACCGGTGAGACAAGAAACAGTAAGTGGGTATGGAATCTTGCCTGGGCCGCATCTTATTTAACATCCACGATGCCTTACAAAAGAGGTAAAGAAATAATTTTCTGTGGTGTTAAAGAGGACGTGCAGGTTGCATTACTCATGCATGACTACCTTGTGGGCGTAACCGAAAAGATTTCGTCTAAGTATCGTGGCAAGTTTGATCCTGTGTTTTCTGTAAGAGAGCAAAGGCAATCATTTAAGATGGGTATGGTACGCATGATTGTGAAAAGAGCTGAAGAAATCAAAAAAGAGCGAGAAGCTGAAATCACCTCGGCAAGTGTCGCATCCTCCGGCAAAGACTTGATTGTGATTAAGCAAGCCTTGATAAAAGATAAGTTTAATCTTGCTTATCGAAAAGCAACTCGTTCTTACATCACAGATCCCGGCGCTTACGACAAAGGACAAGAGGCAGGCAAATCAGTGGGTCTTAATCGTCAAGTGAACGGCAGTAAAGATAAGATGAGGTTAGCCGGATGATTAATAATACCTATCTTGAGATGGCGAAAGAAGATTTAGCCGCCATAGAAAAACACGTCAAGGCATGTCAAAAGCATGGTTTTGAAGTCATGCCAGATGTTGTTTTATTTAGAATCGAGAGCGCCATGAAGGCGCTCAACATTCACGTTGATGGGCAGTCTTCGTGAAAGCGTTTCGCATAGATAAAAATGTACCAATAGAGACGATCAACCGTTCAAAGTATAAAGCTACGATTGATAAAATGGAGACAGGTGATTCGGTGCAGTTTTGGAAAATAAATAAAGCACGATCTTTTCAAACAGTGATTAATCGTCATGGCTTTCACTCAGCGATGAGAAAGACAGATGACGGTTGGAGAGTTTGGAAACTAGAACAAAGAGATAATTGAATATGATTAGTAATAAAGCAAAAATGAAAAAAGTATTTTTCAACCGCGTGCGTCGTACGTGTTTAAAATACGACTTGGANATAGAGTATGATGGNGCACCCAAAAACTACAATGCGGTATACATCATGAAAGACGGTAAGATTATGTTTGCTGACCGTCGTAAGGATGATCTGCCGCTTGATATCAATTGGCAACGNCTGCATGAAGAGATGTTTAATTATGGATTTGTAGGAGGTGTNAAGTGAAACCGTTACGTGTAATCAACAACATCTACGGTTACGTGCGTGTATCAACACAGGAACAGGTGAAGAGTGGTGTCTCATTGCGTCAGCAACAGGATGCCATCTCTGCATTTGTCAAAGAAAAGTACAATCGNAAGGTTACTGAGTTTTTTATCGATGATGGCGTATCGGGCACAAAACCTATNTTAGAGCGTGACGGATCGCGTGAGTTGACGAACTCAATAGATCGTAATGATGTGGTGGTAGCAACACGATTAGACCGCTTATCTCGAAATGCTAATGACCTGTTAGGAATCATACCGAATCTTGAGGAGGTAGGTATCACGTTGTTTTTCTGTGAGCAGTTTGGTGAGGTGCCTATTGTTTATCCAAGGCCAGAGAACGCAAAAGGCTTACAGCGTCGCTTTGATATGAATGATATGGCTAATAAGATTATGCTAATGGTCTTATCAGCGGTTGCTGAGATAGAGCACGCCACGATAGCGGATCGTTTTGCTGAGGGTAAATGTGATTGGGCATCGCGTGGTTACTTTATCGGCGGCTCTGTGCCTTATGGGTTTAGAGTGGTTGAGGAGACTCACGGCAACAAAACGCGTAAGTTTTTAGAGCCAATACCGGAAGAACAAGAGATTATTAAGACAATCTATGCACTACGTGCTCGTGATAAAAAAGAAAAGGCGATATCAAAAGAAGTGCATTCTTTACACGGTGTTGAGTTGTCCTGGCAGAAGATTAAAAAAATATTGAATCGAAAAATACAGGGTATGCCGCAACACTCTTTTTAGGTATTATGCAGTTATGGAGGACGCTCTATGACTGCTAAAGAACTGATAGAACAAACAATAAAAGAGATTGAAGAATCACTGCCTACCGATTTCATGACAGATGCAACGCGAGATATTATGACGCGTGCAGTAGAGAATCTTAAAAAAGCCTTAGAAGAAATCGATGGCTAACATCAATGGTTGGGGACGAGGCGGTTGGGGTGAAGGCGCCTGGGGCACCGCCTTACCTGTAACTTTAACAGGATTATCTGCGACAGTCAGCGTTGGATCGGTATCTGTTGATGCTAAAGCCAATGTTTCGGTAAGTGGGCAAAGCCTTACATCTGCACTTGGCGCAGTTACTGTCGTTGCAAAGGCAAATGCTACGCCAACGGGATTGGCTGTAACGAGCGGCCTAGGCGCTCCGACAGTAACAGGTCTTGCCAATGTCACTTTACCGACGCAAGGCATAACCGCAAGCATCGGTAACGCAACGGTTGTCGCGAAAGCAATTATAAATGTACCTGTCATCTCTGGTTTATCCACAAGCTTAGGATCAGTTACAACAACTGCGGATGCAAATTTAACACTGCCTACCTTTGGATTATCCAGTGCATTAGGCTCACTCAATTTAATAACAAACAATAATATCTCGGTGACAGGTCAATCTATCACTTCCGGGCTTGGTGATGTATCGACAATTGCTAAAAGTATAGTAAACTTAGATGGATTGGAAAGTAGCGTTTCACTTGCCAATGTTTTAGTATATGGGGAGATTGGGACGGATCAAACACCTAATTATGCAGAGGTGGACACGTCACAAACAGCATCGTTGAGCGATATCAGCACGTCTCAGACTGCGAATCTTTCAACGATTAGTACGTCACAGACGCCAAGCTTATCAGAAGTAAGCACGTCACAGACGCCAAACTATGAAGAAGTAGCTTGATGAGGACAACATATGGCAACTTATGTAAATGATTTAAGACTAACAGAACTCGCCACGGGTGAGGGTTCTGGAACTTGGGGCACCACAACAAATACAAATTTAGAGCTTATTGGCTCTGCGATGGGTCATGGTGCTGAAGCAATTGCGAATGCATCAACTCATACGATTACAATGGCAGATGGTGCGGACGATGAGTTTAGATCTACCTTTCTAAGGCTTACAGGCGGTGGACAAGCGTGTACTGTCACATTAGCGCCCAATACGTTGTCTCATACCTGGATTATGCGTAATGAAACAAATTCAACGCTTACGCTAACGCAAGGATCGGGTGCAAATGTTGCTATCTCAGCAGGTCAAACAAAAATAGTTGCCACTGATGGCGCCGGATCTGGCGCGGTTGTTTATGAGTTAGATGACCTGGAGCTTGCGGGAAATATGTTGATTGGCGGTACATTAGGCGTCACAGGCGTTGTCACAGCGAATGCAGGTGTTGTCGTTGATAATATTACCATTGACGGAAATGAGATTGATTTAAGTTCTGGTAACTTAGTTTTAGATGTTGCAGGAGAAATTGAGTTAGATGCTGATGGAGGAAAAGTTAAATTTTTAGATGGTGGAACTACCTTTGGAAGAATAGAAAATTCTTCAAGTGACCTAGTTATAAAATCTACCGTCAATGACAAAGATATAATATTTAAAGGAGAAGATGGTGGGTCAGGAATTACGGCATTGACATTAGATATGTCAGATGCAGGTACAGCGACATTTAATCACGATATAAAACTTGGTGATAGTGGACTCATTGTTTTTGGAGCCGGAGAAGATTTAACAATTTCAAGTAATGGTACTCATGGATTAATTAAAGCAGGTAACGCAAGTGCAGATGTTCGCATAGAATCTGACTCAAGAGTTGTTTTATGCGATAGAGGATTTAATGAATCGTTTGCGATTTTTAACGATGATGACGATGTCAAATTATTTCACGATGGAAGTCAGCGTTTTGCAACCACATCTGGCGGAATTCAGGTAACGGGAGATATAAGCAACGCCTCTGGTGATTTAACATTAGATGTCGCAGGTGACATCATATTAGATGCTGATGGTGGCGATGTTAAATTCAAAGATGGAGGTGCATCAAAACATACAATTTCAATGCAGAGTAATGGAGATACTTACTTTGTAAACGAAACAGCAGATGCTGATATATATTTTAGAGGGGTAGACGGAAGCTCTACCATCACAGCCCTCACGCTTGATATTTCACAAGCAGGTCGAGCAACATTTAATGAAGGAATAGTTCTTAACTCATCTTCAGCAGGAGACTTTGGTGTAAACATAAATACAGCTTCTGGCGATTCTATGAAGTTACAAGTTGTTGATACAGGTACTTCAGGAGGCGCAGACGGAAGCATAACTGTATCTGATGGAGATTTTGAAGTAGATGCTTCTGGAGACATTATCCTTGATGCTGACGGTGGAGATATAATTTTTAAAGATGCCGGATCAGACCGAGGAAGATTATCTATAGATTCTAGTTTTATCATTAAATCACAAATTGCAGACGCAGACCTAATTTTCCAATGCAACGATGCAGGAATTGGAAATATTACAGCACTTACTATTGATGCAAGTGACCTTGGAACAGCTATTTTCAATCACGATATAAAGCTTGCTGATAATGGAAAAGCTATCTTTGGAGCAGGTAATGATTTAGAAATTTTTCACGATAGCTCAAATAATTACATCAAAGCTACCACTAGTAACCAAGACATTATTTTTCAAGGGAGTGATGATGGTTCACTTATTACGGCATTGACTCTTGATATGTCTGTAAGCGGTCGTGCGACCTTTAATGAAGAAATTTTTGGAACTGGTGTTAACGCAGACCAGACTAGGTTTGGTGGTAATAAACTTACAACAAGCACAGCAAGCGGACATAGTGGTGATTTTGAAATTGATGCCGCAGGTGACATCATACTAGATGCAGATGGTGGTGATATAACCTTCAAAGATGGTGGAACAGAAATTGCACATCTATCTAATTCTTCTAGTGATTTTTTAATTCAATCCGCAGTTAATGATAAAGATATAATTTTTAAAGGCGTTGACAATAGCTCTGTTATCACAGCCCTTACCCTTGATATGTCCGATGCAGGTGCGGCTACGTTTAATTCTAACGTAACTTCTGGTGGTTTTTTACAAGCAAATGGACATATAAGCACAGGTTCCAACTCTGGAAGATTGAGAGCAGGAGCATCAAATGAAATTGAAGTTTCTCATGATGGTTCTCATGGTGAAATTGATGTTGATACAGGCAATCTAACACTAGATGTTGCAGGGGAGATAAATTTAGATGCTGATGGAGCCGTCATTAGATTAAAAGATGGTGGAACAGAATTTGGTAAAATCTCACAAAACTCTAATAATTTAAGAATTTTTAGCAGTATTTCAGATGCAGACATGTTGTTTCAAGGTAATGATGGCGGCTCAACTATTACAGCCCTTACTCTTGATATGTCAGATGCAGGTAGTGCTACGTTCAACAACAATGTTACTGTCAGTGGAAATTTAACCGTCAATGGCACTACCACGACAGTTGATACTGACAATCTGCAAGTCAAAGACAAAAACATAGTTATCAATTACTCAACGGGCGACAGTTCAAGCACAGCCAATGGCGCAGGTATAACAATACAAGATGCAGTAGATTCCTCAACGGATGCAACAATTACATGGGACACTTCAGATGATGAGTTTGATTTTTCTCATCCTATTAACATAGCTCATGGAACTCCAGTATTAACTTTAACTGATACGAGTTCATCCGCGACTACAACCATTACTCTTGATGGTGTCAATACCACAATAGATAACAACGGAACAGACGGAGACATAATATTCAAAGGCAGTGATGGCGGTAGTGAAATCACAGCCCTTACCCTTGATATGTCCAATGCGGGTGCGGCTACGTTTAATTCCAATATATCTGCGGGAGATATTTCTGGCGGTATTATCACAGCTTCAAGCAGTTCAGACTATCCATTAAGAGTTAATAGCACAGACGGTTTTGCAGGAATCGTTATAGCAGATAATAGCAGTACCTCAAATGGAAATGTAATCTCTGTAACAGGAGATACCATGAACTTTTTCACAGGTGGTACATCATCTAGCACAGATATTGCACTTACTCTTGCTAGTAATAATAACGCAACTTTTAATGGAGACATAATTACTGCAACCGCAGGAACCTCTAATCTTCGCATTGGTGTCAACACAGGTGACGCTATTCAAAGCGGTGGTAATTATAATGTTCTTATAGGTGATGAAGCAGGTACTGCGATTACTACTGGTGAGCAAAACGTAGCTGTGGGTTTTGAAGCGTTAAAAGCTACTACAACATCTGATAACAATGTTGCTATTGGTATGAGAGCTTTACTAAGCAATGAGACAGGCACTAAAAATACTGCTGTAGGTAATCAAGCGTTATACAACAATACTGGAAGTGAAAATACGGCTGTTGGAGCAAATGCAGGTGTAAGTATAACTTCAGGTGCACAAAACACCATGATGGGTGTTTTTGCAGGAGATGCAAATACAATAGGCAACGAGAATGTTGCTATCGGTTATAACGCATTAGGAGCTAATGTATCTGGTGACCGCACAGTTGCAATAGGGTACGGTGCATTAGCCGCACAAAATAATGGAACAAGCACATTTGACTCTAATAATGTTGCCGTTGGATATAATGCCGCT
>FUFK010042359.1_pt1 | contig 54770 bp, 52 predicted proteins | sample 1021851 | NCBI WGS metagenome assembly FUFK01 (sample SAMEA51879418, study PRJEB19060) | metagenome | reverse complement strand
TCAAATCCAAAAGTTGATCAGTTGCTAGAAGCCGCTAGATCATCCACAGATCAAAGTGAACGAGCAAAACTTTATCAAGAAATGCAAACAATTGTACAAGAGGACGCCCCGTGGGTTTTCGTTGCAAATTGGAAGCAAAATGCAGTTACCAGTAATAAGGTTAACAACTTTTCTTTGCAGCCATCTTTCTTTTTAATATTGAAGGATGTAGTTAAGCAGTAATAAATTATTTGGCCATTAAAAATTAATTTAATGGCCATTTAAATTTTATTAAATCCTGTTAATTTAATTGGATGTTTTATTATCTTTTCAAAAGAATTTTGTATGCTATTCCAGTAATGTTAGGTGTAACATTTGCAGTTTTTTTGATTATATCACTGATACCAGGTGACCCCGCAANAGCAATTTTGGGATCCTACGCTACTCCCGAAAACGTTGAAAATTTAAATCGTCAGCTAGGGTTGGATAAGCCTTTCTTTCAAAGATATATTATATGGGTAGTTAATGTTTTACAGGGTGACTTTGGGACTTCTTATTCGCTAAATCGACCTGTAATTGATGAAGTTTTAGAAAGATTTCAAGCAACTTTAATTTTATCTGGTACATCATTTATAATTTGTTCTGTTGTTGGTATTTTATTCGGAATTATTTCGTCGGCTCTTCAGTATAGTTTTTTTGATAAAATTATAACTTTTTCTGTAATATTGGGAATATCTATTCCATCCTTTTTTTTGGGAATGATGATGATTTTGCTTTTTACAGTTGAACTAAGACTTTTACCCGCATCCGGTATGTATTCTTTATATGGAGGTGGTGATTTTAAAGACCTTTTAAAACATTTAATAATGCCTAGTACTGCTTTGGCAATTGTTGCTACTGGGGTTGTTGTACGATTATCTAGGTCAATTATGTTAGAAATATTGCGATTAGATTTTATTAGAACTGCTAGATCTAAAGGTCTTAAAGAATATAGAGTAATATTTATACACGCGTTTAGATTAGCTATTGTTTCAATACTACCCATATTAGGATTGCAAGCAGGTTTTGTATTGTCAGGTGCTGTTTATATTGAGATAGTTTTTCAATGGCCTGGAATAGGTAGAATGTTAGTAGATTCTATACTTACAAGAGATATAATGTTGGTGCAGGGTGGAGTTCTTTTTGTAGCTCTATGCTATGTTTTATTTAATATAGTAGTTGATTTTCTTCAATTGATCTTAGATCCCAGGATCAAAGAATAATGAAGTTTCTTTTTTCAAGAATAATTAGAAATAAATTAGCTTTGTTAGGAAGTATAATGTTATTTATGCTTTTAATTTTGATTATGATTACACCTTTTTTGAATTTAAATGACCCCAATTCAATTAATACAAGTGATCGCTTTTCACTTCCCCTTACTAATAACTATTTACTAGGCGCTGATCATTTAGGAAGGGATATTCTTTCAAGAGTAATGTGGGGAACGAGGTTGAGTTTGGCTGTTGGATTTAGTGCTGCTTTAATAGCTGCAATTTTAGGAACTTTTATAGGAATCATTGCAGGTTATTTTGGTGGTTTTTTTGATAATATTTTAATGCGTTCTGTAGATGTATTAATGGCATTTCCATATGTTTTACTAGCATTAGCAATTGTTGCAGTAATGGGGCCAGGACTTTTTAATTCACTAGTGGCAGTTGCAATTGTAAATATTCCTTTTTTTGCAAGAAATGTAAGAGGTATTTCTTTAGCATATGCAAATTCTGACTTTATGATTGCGGCAAAAATATCTGGTAGAGGTACATTTTCTTGCATAATTTTTGAACTATTACCAAATTTAATGCCAACAATTATTGTAGCTTTTTCAACCACTATTGGTTGGATGATTTTAGAAACAGCTGGACTATCATTTCTTGGTCTAGGCTCCCAACCTCCACAAGCAGATTTAGGTTCAATGTTAGGAGAAGGTAGGGCCTCTTTAATAGTACATTCTCATAATTCATTAGTTCCTGGTTTAATGATATTATTTATTGTAATGGGATTTAATCTTTTTGGAGATGGAATAAGAGATGCTTTAGACCCTAAATTATCTCACGGAAAGCTTGGGAGATCTAAAGCACTTACCGATTTAAAGAAAAATTATGTATTTCAAGAATTAAGTTCAAAATCATTTCTAGAAGTTAAAAATCTGAGTACAAAATTTATTCGAAATAATAAAGAAATTAAAGCTATCTCAAATATCAATTTTTCACTTCAAAAAGGAGAATGTTTGGCAATTGTAGGAGAAAGTGGATCAGGAAAATCAGTTACAGCGCTTTCAATCACAAGATTAGTCGCATCTCCTCCAGGAGTGATTACAGAGGGTTTAATAAACTATAAAGGATCAGACTTACTAAATGTAAATTTAAAATCCATGCAAGGTATAAGAGGAAAAAAAATTAGTTATATTTTTCAAGACCCACAATCAACTTTGCATCCCTTACAAAAAGTTGGATCACAAATTTCAGAAATAATAATAAATCATAAAAGAATAAATAAAATCAATCTAAAAAAAGAAGTTTTAAAACTTCTAAGTGACGTGAAAATTATAGATCCAGAAAGAGTTATAAATTTGTACCCACATCAATTGTCTGGAGGAATGAGACAGAGAATTGGAATAGCCATGGCTATTGCAAATAAACCAGATATTATAATTGCAGATGAACCAACAACTGCTTTAGATGTCACTGTTCAGGCAAAAATATTAAATATTATCAATAGTTTAAAAAAAGAATTTAATTTGTCGATAATTTTTATCTCTCATGATATTAATGTTGTTTCTAAAATAAGTGATAATATAATCGTTATGTTTAATGGAGAAATTGTTGAATTTGGTAAAACTGAAAAAATATTAAATAGTCCTAAAAATAAGTATACCCAAAAACTTATTAAAACTAGTCCAAGGTTATCTCTAGTAAATAAATAATTTAGTAAATCAGTCATTTTATTTTATCTTTAAGAAAAAAATGAAAAAATAAAGAAATACAATGTTAAAAATTGATCGAATTTCAAAAAATTTTTATGATAATAATAGTTTTTTTTTAAACACTAAAAAATTCAAAGCTGTGAAAAATGTAAGTGTTGAGATTGATGAAGGAGATATACTTGGAATTATAGGCGAGTCTGGTTCTGGTAAATCTACATTAGCTAAAGTTATAGCAGGAATACATAATCCTACTAAAGGTGATATCAGTTATAGAGGTAAAAGTTTGTTAAATCTTACACAGAAACAAAGAAACAATTTAATTCAGTATGTTTTTCAAGACCCAACTAATAGTTTGAACCCTAGAAAAACAATGTTGCAGAGTTTATTAGTTCCTACAACTTACCTTTTGGGGTTAAAAAAAGATAAAGCATATAATCGAATTAAAAATATTTTAAAATCCGTAAATCTTTCATTAGATACTTTGGATAAATACCCACACGAATTATCTGGGGGTCAAGCTCAAAGAATTGCCATTGCAAGGTCTTTATTATCAAAATCACCTTTTATAGTTTTAGATGAGCCAGTATCTGCTCTTGATGTCATTATTCAAGAGCAGATACTTAAATTATTAAAAAAATTAAAAGAAGAATTTAATTTAAGTTATATTTTTATATCTCATGATCTAGCGGTTGTAGAAAATTTTTGTAATAAAATTGCTGTTATGTTTAAAGGGGAGTTTGTAGAAATTGGAAAAACAAAAAAAATTATTTATGAGCCTGCTCATAAATATACCAAACTACTGATAAATTCAGTACCTTAATTATTTATATTTTAAACAAATAATTTGAAAAGGTCTATTTAATGTCATCATATAAAAAAAGAACCATAATTGTTGCCGATACAATTAAGCAGATGGTAGTAACAGAAAATCTTCAACCAGGTGATAGACTTCCCACAGAATCAGAATTAATTCACCGTTTTAAGATGTCAAAAGGTACCATAAGAGAGGCTACCAGATTATTAGAAGCTCAAGGTTTAATTAAAACTAGAACAGGTCCAGGTGGGGGTTGTTTCGTGCATGAAGTATCTGAATTAAGGACTATCGCGCTATTGTCAAATTATTTTTATTTTAAAAATTTAAATATCTCTGATATTTATCAGATTAGAAAACTGTTAGAGCCTGAAGTTGCAGCGTCATTAGCAGGAAATTTAAAAAAAGAACAATTAAAATTACTGAATTTAATTGTAACAGAATATCAAGATGAACCATTAAATGAGCATCAGGACAGGCTACATCATGAAGCCGCACTTAAATTTCATGGTTGTTTAGCTGATTTTGCTAATAATGCACTCTTAGGGTTTATAATTAAATTTATGGCTCAAATGTTAACTGAAGTTACTGTTAATAGAGAACTATTTAGACCAACTAATTATAAACTTTGGAAGATGGGGTTAGATTTTCATAAAGATTTATTAATTGCTTTAAAAGTTGGTGACAGTGAAAAAGCAAAAAAAATTATGTATGAACATATGTGTGTTGCTGAAAAATTAATGCTAAAACAAGAAGCGATGGTTTCCACCAAATTAAAAGAATTTGCTTAAGTTATAAAATTGATAATGCTTTAGATTTATTTTGAAAATGAAAATTTTATATTTAATTGCTATTTTGATAGTTGTCTTAATTATTCCTATTTCCATAGCAGGATTTATTTTTAATTAAGTAAAAACTAGTAGTCTAAATGTCTCAATGAATTTAAAATAGAAATGATTATTTAATTTCTATGAAAACAGAAATCCAAATTTTATGGTTTAAAAAGGATCTTAGAGTTATAGATCATATGCCTTTAGTAAGAGCATGTGAAAATAAAATTTCAGTTTTACCCATTTATTTAATTGAGCCATCCTTTTGGAGACAGCCATTTTCTTCTAAAAGGCATTGGTCTTTTATAAGAGATTGTTTAATAGACTTACAAATAGACCTTATTAANTTGAGAAGTAATTTGCATGTNGAAATAGATGAGGCACTTAATTTTTTTGATNAAATAAANAANAAATTTAAAATATGCTCTATTTTATCTCATGAAGAAACAGGAAATAACTGGGTCTTATCCAGAAATACACAAGTACAAAATTGGTGTAAAACAAATAACATAAATTTTATTGAGTATCCAAATAATGGAGTAGTTAGAAATTTAGATAATAGGGATAAATGGTCTCAAATAAAAAAAAACAGACTAAATTTACCTATTGTTGATAAGCCTAATGAAATAAATACACTTGACTATAATTTTAAATTTGATCTGCCATCAACAAATGATTTTTTATTTGGTACTGATGAAATTTTCAAAGTTCAAAAAGGGGGAAGAAAAGAAGCTTTGAAGATATTTGATTTATTTTTAAAAACAAATTCGGCAAATTATTTAAAATATATATCGGGGCCAAATAATTCAGACAAACATTGTTCAAGACTTTCTACTCATTTGACTTATGGTACAATTTCTGTAAGAGAAGTATTCAAAAAAGTTAATTTTTTTTTAAACCAAAATTCATCTAATTTAGATAAAAATAAAATAAAAAATATTAGAGCATTTACTTCTAGGATTTCATGGAGATGTCATTTTATTCAAAAATTAGAAGACCAACCTTCAATTGAATTTAAATCTATGCATCCAAATTTTGATGCTTTGACACGTCATCAAAATATTAATGATCATTTTAGATCTTTGGAAAAGGGGCTGACTGGTTATCCTTTTATAGATGCTTGCATGCGAAGTTTAACAAANATTGGTTGGCTAAATTTTAGAATGAGGGCTATGTTAGTAAGCTTTGCGAGCTATGATTTATGGTTGGATTGGAAAAATACTGGNAATTTACTTGCTAAACTTTTTACTGATTATGAACCTGGTATTCATTACAGTCAGTTACAAATGCAATCTGGAGTAACTGGTATTAATACTTTCAGAATCTATAATCCGGTTAAGCAATCTATAGAGCATGATAATAATGGTGCTTTCATCAAAAAATGGGTTCCTGAACTAAAAAACTTGGACTCTTCCTTCATTCATGAACCTTGGAAAATGGATCCTATCACTCAAAAAAATAATAATTGTATTCTAGGAAAAGATTATCCAAATAGAATTGTTATACATGAGGAAGCTATAAAATTTGCCAGAAATGAAATAAAAAAAATACTGAAAACTGATAACTATTATGAAACATCAAAAAAAGTTTTTTTAAAACACGGAAGTAGAAAGAGAAACACAACTAGAGTAAATAAAAAATCCAAACAGTTATCTTTATTTTAAATTATTTGAACCATAAATAACTCTTACTTAATTAATTCTAACACCTTGTTTTTTAATTTCTTTTTGTACGTTCGCAATGTTTACATTTCTTACGTCTCTATTCGATTTTACAGCAGTAGCTGCTGCTATACCTGCACCTTGACCATTTACACTACAACATGACATGTTTCTAGTTGCGGCATGAGAGATTTTATCTCCTCCCGTGGCTCTACCTGTAACTAAAAGACCATTTATATTTTTTGGCAGCATTGCACTATAAGGTAATTCCATATATCGTCCAGTAGTGGGTAAAATTAATAGACCATACCCGTCTATAAATTCTGGGTAAATTCCGATAGTATCTTCAAATTTACCTTGTTTTCTAACATCTAGCTCTGTCATATTATAAACAGCATCTAATTTTCTAGTATCCCTAATTCCAATACTCATTCCAAAATTTCTCAGTCTCGCTTTTTCACATCCTGGATAATATTTTTTTAAAGCTTCTATTGCCAACATAGCCTGTTTTCTTCCCTCAATTTCACCTCTTGTTAGGTCGTCTGGGTTAGTTCCATCTATATTTGATAATTGAATTATATTCATATAAGTTAGCTCACCTGTGTCATGTACAGCACCCCAGGTACCACCAATTGTTTTTAAATCTGATGGTAAGAGACCGTCATTGATCGCCTGTTGGAATGGTTTTTTTATAAAAGGAGAAAACAAATCATCTTCTTTACCGTCTGTTTCAACTTCCCATTCACTATCAGACCAGTCTTTATAAGACTGTGGATTATTTTGGATCTCAGAAAGAAAAGCTTTTTTGTCAACGCCAGCTAAATGAAACATGACTGAAGTTGCCATTAGTTCTTCAACTGGCATTGTATTTAATTGAGCTCCTGCTCTAAAAGCTACATCAGCATCGCCAGTTGCATCAATAACTACCTTTGATAAAATGGCCTCTCTTCCAGCCTTGGATTCAACTATAACCCCTATAATAGTATTACCTTCCATAATTGGCATAGAAAATGATCGATGTAACATAGGATGTATGCCAGAATCCATAACGAGCTTATCTGCCACTAATTTGAAGCCTTCACTATCTAATTCATAACTTAAAGACTGGCTTTCTGGTACTGCTGCGCCCATTTCTTTTGCTAGTTCCTCAAATTCTCTACCAATTCCACCAGCCTCAACAGTTTTCTCATGCCTATACCAAGCAAAACCTTCTACGCCTACTACTGTTATATTACCGCCAAAACAACCAAAGCGTTCTAATAAAGTAGTTTTAACTCCACACCTTGCAGATGCAATAGCGGCTGAAAGACCCCCTGGTCCTGATCCTACAACTAAGACGTCAGTTTCATGGATTACATCTATGGATCTTTTTGGTTCAATTATCTGTCTATTTTGCATTTTTAAAATTAATTACTACAAATTTTTGTAACTCATTATTATGATAGACAACAAAACAATATTTAAAAACATAAAAAAAATAAATCATAGAAAAAAATTTAAACTCAAGGTGCTTTGATGAAAAATAATACTTATACTTTCTATTTTGCATATGGCTCAAATATGAACCAAGAACAAATGGAATATAGATGTCTAAATTCTAGGCCACTAGGTAAAGTATCTTTATTAGGTTATCGTTTTATTATCAATTCAAGAGGAGTAGCAACTATTATCCCTCATAATTATTCAACAGTTAATGGTGTTCTTTGGTTGATAAATCTGAAACATGAATTAACTCTTGATTATTTTGAGGGTGTAAAAAAGAAAATTTATTTTAAAAAATATTGTTATATTACATATTTAAACCAAAGAGTATTATCACTCGTATATATTGCATTTAACAAAGTAATTGGAAATCCAAGAAAAGGTTATTTAGAAAAAGTAATTGATGGTGCGAAATCATTCAATGCAAAAAAAAAATGGATTAATGAATTAAAAAACTGGCAAAAATAGACTATTACTACCATCTCAGGCTCAAACAACTTAATCCAGCATCAACTTTTTCCATTTCGGTAACATCTAACACTCTTACTTTATAATCTTTTGATACCAAATCTAAAAGTCTATCGTACCCTTTAGGAATAAGTAAATGCTCATTTATTCTAAGGCAATTAGCTCCAGTTTCTTCTCCTTTAGGTACTTTAATTATTCGGTATTTTTTATTAAAAAAATCACTTTTTATAAGGTTATCTGTTGCTAAAATTGTTTCTTCATCCAAAAGGCTACATTCTGATTTAAAATGCAATGTATTTTCTGGAGTTATTGCGATTTCTGATGTTCCACCATTTTTTTCAATTATATTACTTAAATTTTTAGCTCCAGTTTCATTTGTTCTACCAGATATTCCAATTATAAAATGGTTATTTATTCTCAAAATATCACCACCTTCAACATAGCCCTGTTCTAAGGTATATGTTTTATCAAAAAATTTAGAAATATCGACTTTTAAATTAGATGCTTCTCCTGATCGCTCAACTACACCAGGTCTTAATATGATACATATTTTATTGAAAACGAGTGCTGGATCCTCAACAAACAAACTGTCAGGAAAATTTTTTAATGGATTTAATATCTTAACTTTCAAGCCAATCTCTTTAAGAGTATCAGAATAAGCTTGATGTTGTATTTTCACTTTTAAAAAGTCTGGAGAAAGTCCTTTTGAGCTTAGCGCGTTTATTATGGTTTCACTAGGTAGACGGACAATAGCATTATTAAAATTTATGCTCATATACTTTTTTTCAAAATTAGGGTTTACCTAAATTATATAAGGCAATCTCATTATTTTTGAATATAAAAATTAATTATTGCTATTTCAGTATTTAAATGATTAGGCATTATCATGAAATTATCTAGTCCAATTTTTCATAAACTTTTTTTTTTAGCGCTACCATTGATTGGTAGTAATGTAGCACAATTTTCTCTAAATATTGTAGATACTGCTATGCTTGGCCATTATAGTTCTGAAGCTCTGGCATCTGCTGTAATAGGTGGATCTTTCTTTTTTTCCATATTTATAATTGGTTCTGGATTTTCATTTGCAATTGTACCTTTAGTTGCGGCCTATGATTCTCAAAATGATCACATAAAAGTTCGTAGAGTAGCAAGAATGGGATTATGGGTTTCTTTTATTTACAGTTTTTTTACATTAAACCTTTTCTTATTTTCTGAAACTATTTTACTAGCTATTGGTCAAAATTCTGAAATTTCAAAAATAGCTAAAGATTATCTTATCATAATGGGATTTTCTATGTTTCCAGCTTTAGCTGTTGTTACTTTGCGCAGTTTTCTAACTGGTTTAAAATTTACACAAATTATTTTCTGGATTACATTTGCAGCCTTTCCAATAAAAATTTTTCTAAATTGGGTTCTAATTTTTGGTAATTTAGGAATTCCTGAATTAGGAATAAAAGGAGCTAGTTTAGCAACCCTTTTAGTACAATTTTTTATGCTTTTTTGTTTTATTTTTTTTTCATATTATAAACTTTACCGATATAAAATTTTTGATAGGTTTTGGCGATTAGATTTTGATTTTCTAAAAAAAGTCTTTTTATTAGGTTACCCTATTGGCTTTACTTATTTTGCGGAAACTAGTCTTTTTACAAGTAGTGCCATTATGATGGGATGGTTGGGCAAAGTAGAGCTAGCAGCACACGGAATTACGATGCAACTAGCAGGGTTAACTTTTATGTTTCATGTTGGGTTATCCCAAGCATCTACTGCCCTAGTAGGGAATTCATTTGGTAAAAAAGAGGATAAAATTAAATTAATAGAAATTGCTAAAGCAACTCTATTATTGACTACATTATATGCATTTATTGTAATTTCTTTATTCATAACTTTTCCTGAATTTCTTTTATCTCTTTTTTTAGACAAAAATTTAAACTCTAGTAATGATATTTTAAACTTAGCTGTATTATTACTTATGTTTGCTGCAATTTTTCATTTAGTAGATGGTTTGCAGGCTTCAGGATTAGGTTTATTGCGAGGTATACAGGATGTTCAAATACCATTCATTTTAGCATTATTAAGTTATTGGATATTTGGAATTTGTTCAGGGTATATATTAGGTTTTATTTTTAAAATAGGAAGTATTGGAATATGGTTGGGAATGGTTATTGGTCTTACTGTTGCTTCAATTAGTCTAATTCTCAGATTTTATTTAAAAGTTAATTCATTATATCTTGAAAAAAATATCTGATTTAAAGTTTATCTCTGATTTTTAAATATATATTAACCAAATCATTTTGAGTTATTAAGCAGTATTTATTTCTTTTGGATAATCTTCTTCTTACTTCTTTTGCTATAAATTTAGCTTCATTATTTGAAATCTCATAGCCACATTCTTTTAGGTTATAAAGTACGGTAAATTCATTACATTTTTTTCCAATTGAGAATTTTACATTTTTTCCTATTAAGTGAGGAGGTATGGGCATTCCTTCATCTATTTTATTTTCAAGATTTAAATTATACATAAATTCTTGAGTTTCTTCAGTTTCTGGAATTGCTAGTGCGGATTTTCCAGTTATGGGTTTAAAAGGAGGAGTTTTTATTCCTGTAATCTTAGAAACTAAATTGCTTGCCTCATGTAACTTAGAATAATTTAAACCTAAGGAAATTTTTGAATGCATATCAATTGCTGCGGCGAACTCTTCAGTCGCAGCTAAACCTGAAAATTCTCCTAATCCGTTTATTGTTGTATGTACAACTGATAAACCACTTAAGACTCCTGTTAGAGAATTAGCAACGGCAAGAGATGTGGTATTGTGTGGGTGTAAATGAATAGGTTTATTTGTCCATTTTTTTATTAACTTAACTAAGTATTCTGTACCATGTGGTGTAATTCTTCCTAAACTATCCCCTATAACATACTCATCAAATAAAGGTTCTAATTTGGTAATTATTTTTTTTAGGAATTTAGGGGAAGTTCTTGTTGAATCCATACCCATAAAAGAAACATGCAATCCAAGGTTTTTAGCAAATTCAATAAGACTTTCACTTTTTTCTAAAATATCTTTAGGAGAAGTATTTTTTGTAAAAGCTTTTTTATTTATACCTACTAAAATTACTACTTCTTTTAACCCTATCTTATAACACTTGAAAATTTCTTCTTTTGTTTTTACAAAACCATTTGTTCTAGCTTTAAGATTAAGGTCTAAAATTTTTTCGGCACTTTTTATATCACCCCTTGTAGGTTTTGGTGAATTTCCAATAATAGCGATACGATGTACGCCAACCTCATCTAGTATTTTTGCAATTTCTATCCTTTCTGCCTCTTTAAATTTAAGGCCAGCCATTTCTTCTCCGTCCGCTTCCAGAGTTAAATCACAAATTTGTACATTTTTTACAATATTAATATTTTTGTATAATTTTGCTTTTTTATTGTATATACTGTCTAAGTAATTGAAATTATTCATAATATACCTAATTTTGTTCTATTTATTATCACCACGCTTGCACGCAACTCATTCCAGTATCAACTATTATATTCTCACCATTAATAGAATGAGAAAAATCACTAGCAAGGAAAATAGCCGTATTAGCAACATCTTTTGGATTTACTAATTTTTTCATTGGTGATTTGTCTTGCCAATTTTTTACCCCACTTGGCCAATCTTTTTGAATATTATTTCTTAGTAGAAGACCAGGGCTTATAGAATTTATGCGTATTCCCAGGTGTCCATATTCTTGAGCAGCTGATTTTGTAAGCATATTAAGAGCAGATTTAGATATTGAATAATATTCGTGGTTTTTTGAAGGTATAAGACTTTCTATAGAAGAAATATTTACTACAGTTTCAGCTTGTTTTTGTTTTGAAAATTCTTGAATTAAAATTAAAGGAGCTTGTATATTGATTTTTTGAGTTTTTTTCCAAAGTTCTTTAGAGATTTTTGAAAATTCACTTACTTTTTTCGACCCAAAGGCAGCACAATTTATAAGGATATTAATTGGACCAAAAAAATTTATTGATCTTTTTATTAGTTTTTTTATCTCTTTATTTTTATTCAGATTAGCTTTTATTATCTCAATATTTCCTTTTATTTCCTTTTTCAAATTCTCTGCTTTCTTATCACTACTATTGTAGTGCAATATTACTTTTGCACCTGATAGTGCTAATTCTTTGCAAATTATAGAACCTAAACCCTGACTGCCACCAGTAACTAATACAACTTTTCCGGAAAGATTAAGCATAGACTTTTTCATTTAACAAGCTTTCTAAAATTTTAAGATATATTGATTTATTAAATTAAATAAATATCTGGAAATCAATGAGCAATGATCCAGAAGTAAAAAGAAATTATGTAAGTGTACCAAGTGGTAGATTATCAAGATTAATAAACCTTACGGGTATGTCAGCAGGAATAACAGGTAATATTCTTTTTTCTGCTGCAAATAATTTCTTCTCAGGAAAGCAGTCAAACTTTCAAGATTTAATTACTTCTGAAAAAAACATTGATAGATTTGTTAGGCATCTTTCAAAAATGAGGGGTGCTTCTATGAAACTAGGGCAATTGCTTTCATTAGAAGCAGGAGATTTATTATCAACTGATGCATTAAAAATTTTGTCAAGATTAAGAGATCAAGCTTATGCTATGCCAACTTCCCAACTTAGAAACGTATTAAAAAAAAGTTGGGGGGTTAATTTTATGCAATTATTTAAAGAGTTTGATCCTTATCCGATAGCGGCAGCATCAATTGGCCAAGTACATAAATGTGTACTTAAAAACAATGATATAGTTGCAATTAAAGTACAATATCCGGGTGTTAAGGATAGCATTGAAAGTGATATAAAAAATCTTGGATTTTTAATAAAATCAACTGGCATATTACCACCACAAATAGATCTTAATGCTTTACTAGAAATTGCTAAAAATCAATTACATGAGGAAGCAAATTATGAATTAGAAGCAAAAAATTTACTAAAGTTTAATAATTTAATTAATGATAAGAATTTTGAAATCCCTTTTTTGTATAAGGATCTTTGTACAAAAAATGTTTTAACTATGCAATATAAGCCTGGAATTCCTATTGATAAAATAATGACTCATCCTCAGGATGAAAAAAATAAAATTTTCTATAAACTAATGGAACTTTTATTCAAAGAGATTTTTGATTTTGGATATATTCAGACAGATCCAAATTATTCAAATTTTTTATATGATCATAAAAACAACAAAATAATCCTACTTGATTTTGGTGCTTCTCAAAAAATAAGTATTGAGGTGCGTAATAAATTTAAAAATCTTCTAATAAGTACTTGGAATAATAATCATACTGAAATTAAAACATCTTTATTAGATTTGGGTATATTGCATGATACTTTTCCCAAACAAATAGAAGCGATATTTTTGGATTTGTTTTATGAAGTTACATATCCAATTAGAGAAAAGAAAGTTTATAACTTTAACCAAGCAGATTTAATAACAAAAATTAAAAGTAATTTTCAAGAATTTTTAAAATTTCAAAACAAATTACAAATTCCGTCATCTGATATCCTTTTTATTCAGAGGAAGATAGGTGGATTGTTTCTTTTAGGAAAGCTTTTAAAAGTCGAAATTGATCTCAATAAAATTTTAAAAAAATATATTTAAATCTAAATTTTTTATGAATATTCTTAACAAAACTAAAATATTATTCTGCTCGTAATTAATTTTGGAGGAAATTTTGTTTAATTTAAAAGGAAAGGTTGCTCTGGTAACGGGAGTTGGAAGTCCTGAGGGGATTGGTTTTGCCTCGGCAAAATTATTAGCAAAAGCAGGAGCTAAAATTTTTATTACCTCTACTACTAAAAGAATCCTTGAAAGAGAAAAAGAACTTAAATCATTGTTTGGCAATGATAATATATCTTCATTAGAAGCAGATCTAACAGAAGAAAATCAAGTTTCAAATCTTTCAAAAATAGTAATAAAAAAATTTAATCAAATTGATATTCTAGTCAACAATGCAGGTATGGTTCAGATTGGAAATGACCAACCAACAAAGAAATTTATAGAGCATTCATTGGAAAGCTGGAATTATGGTATTGACATAAATTTAAAGAGTACTTTTTTGGTTACCCGTTATATTTTACCTTATTTAAAAAAACAAAAATTTGGTAGAATTATAAATATTTCCTCCGTAACTGGACCAATTGTTGGAATAAGTGGAAGTACAGTTTATGGTTCAGCAAAGGCTGCTATGTTAGGATTAACTAGATCTTTGGCAATTGAAGAAGGAAAAAATGGTATAACAGTAAATTGTGTAGGTCCAGGATGGATTAAGACTGGTTCTAGTAGTGAAGAAGAAATTACTGCAGGACAATTTACTCCTATAGGAAGACCAGGATTCCCTGAAGAAATTGGTCATACTGTTGTATTTTTAGCGTCCAAAGAGGCTAGCTACATTACAGGACAAATAATTTTTGTTGATGGTGGCAATACGATACAAGAGTATAAAGTTGAATTAGGTAGATAGTAGTTAATATTTCATTTTATTAGATTGCTTTTTTACTTTTTTGAAATTAGCATCTTATTTTGTACTTTCTATTTTCATGAGGTTTTTTTAATGATTAAACGTTTGGCTCTCAATTTAGGTATTTTATCTTTTTTATTCACTTTTTCTGCTCAAATAAGTTTAGGAAAGGATTTCTTTGTTTATGTTTCACCAGATCCTATTGGTGTAAATGCTTTTTTACAAATGGGCAAAACTGGTACGGAAGCAGCTGCAAAAAAATTTGGAGCTGACGTTCAAACTTATGAAAGTAGTACTGCTGCTGCAAGAAGAGAAAATGTTGAAGCAGCTTTAAATGAGGGCGCAACATTAATAGTTTTACTTGGTTTCGAATTTAACGATATTGTAAATGAATTGGCACCTACTGCACCTGATGTTCAGTTTTTAATTGTTGATCAATGTATACAAAACCAACCTCCTAATGTTCATTGTGCAGTTTTTAGAGAATATGAAGCAAGTTATTTGGTTGGTATTGCAGCAGGTATGATGACTAAAACTAATAAAATAGGAGTAGTTGGGGCTTTAGATATCCCATTTTTACACAGATATACTGACCCTTATGCAGATGGTGCTAAAGCTGTAAATCCAAATGTTGAAGTTGAAACTAGATGGGTGGGAGGTGATAATCCGTTTGGAGATCCTGTAAGGGCCAAAGAACAAGCTCTAGCAATGTATAGTGCAGGATCTGATATAATTTTTACTGCAACAGCAGGAGGAGATTTTGGAGTATTTGAAGGAGCACAAGAAAATAACTTTAGGGTTTTATCAGTTGATGTAAACAGGTGTGTAAATGCTCCAGGATATATTATTGATAATACTTTAAAGGGCGTTGACGCGGCTATTTTAAATTCAGTAGACGTTATAAAAAATGGAGCAGAAGCAAGTTTTACTGCTGTGGGTTTAAAAGAAGGTGGTATGGGTCTTATGGCTTTAAAACCCGATATGTTAGCGGAAAGCCAATGTTTGATTGCAGAACAGACAGAAGTATTAGACGAAGTAAGAAAGGCTGCTGAAAAAATAATGAACGGATCTCTTGAAATTAAAGACCCGATGTTTGCAAATTAATTTCAATTAAATTTGATGAAAATATCTCTAAGGGATATCACTATTGATTATGATAACCTTAGAGCTATTGATGATTTATCTCTAGAATTTCATGAAGGTGAGATACATGCTCTTGTAGGTGAGAATGGAGCTGGTAAAAGTTCATTAATGTCAGTACTTTATGGCTTGAATTTAAATTATTCTGGGAAGATCTTATTTAATGAGAAAGAAATAATTTGGTCCTCCCCAAAAGATGCAATCCAACATGGAATAGGAATGGTACATCAACACTTTATGTTGATTGATGAATTGTCTGTATTGGAGAATATAATTTTGGGTTACGAACCAGATGACGCTCTAGGTTTTATTAATTTTGCAAAAATTCAAACAGGGATAAAGGCTTTACTTAAACTTTATGATATAAATATGAACCTCGGTGAACTGGTAACGAATTTATCAGTAGCTCAGAAACAGATGGTTGAAATAATAAAGTTGTTATTCCGTAATGCTAAGGTCCTTATTCTTGATGAACCAACTGCTGTCTTGACACCTAATGAAACAGAGATGTTTTTTAAAACATTAAGAAATTTTAAGCTAGAAAAAAAAATTATTATATTAATTACTCATAAAATTGATGAAGTCATGTCAATAAGTGATCATGTGTCAATTTTGAGAAATGGAAAATTAATTAACAGCAGTAAATTAAAACAAACTACTAAGAAAAACATTGAAGAGCAAATTGTTGGAAAAAAACTACCCAAATTAAATTTAAGAAGAGGAATAATTGAAGAAAAAAAAATACTTGAAGTTAACTCATTAAGACTTTCAACAAGATTTTCTCACAGTCAACCAATTGATTTATTTATAAAGCAGGGTGAAATCTTAGGAATTGCAGGGGTATCAGGTAATGGGCAAAATGAATTAATTGAATCAATTCTAGGTGTCAGAAAAGTATTAAGTGGAAGTATAGAATATCTTCAAGAGGATATAACTCATAAAAGCACTCGATATAGACGTATTAAAGGTATTTCTTTTATTCCTCAAGATAGAAGAAAAGATGGTTTAGCTATTAAATCAAAAGTATGGGAAAATGTAATTACTATAAATTTAAGTGACCAAAAATTTAGTATTGGTCCTTTTGTTAAAAAAAAATCAATAAAAAATTATGCTAATCAACTTATTAATGAATACTCAATAAAAGTAGATAATCCAAACAGTTCTGTATTAACTATGTCTGGTGGAAATATGCAAAAACTAGTAGTAGCCAGAGAACTTTCTAATAACTTTCCTCTAATAATTATTGAAAATCCTACTTGGGGTATTGATGTAGGTTCAATTGCTTTTATTCATCAAAAAATTCTAGATATAAAGGCAAAAGGGGCTGCTATCTTACTTGTTTCAAACGAGCTAGATGAAATAGAAGTTCTAGCAGATAGTGCAGTGGTAATGTATGAAGGAAAAATCTCAAAAAGGATTACAAAAGATACAAAATTTAGAGAGAATATTGCATCTAAAATGCTTTCAGGGGTTCATTTTACTGAAAATATTAATGGTTAGGACTTATGCAAAGTAAAAAAATTTTAAAAATCCTTCGTCCAATTATAGAAATTTTTTATGCATTTTTTTCAATTTTTATCTTAATTTTTTTGTTACTTTACCTATCAGATGCTAATTTTTCACTTGCATTCAAAGGGTTTGTCAATAGTTCAATCGGTGGTAGAAACAACGCCTATCTATTTTCTACATTATCAAAAATGGCATTAATTAGTGGTATGGCGATAGCTGCTCTTGTAGCGTTTAGAGGTGGCCTGTTTAATATTGGAGGAGAAGGACAATTAGTAGTTGGGGGATTTGCATGTGCTTTTACAGGATTGCTAGTAAGTGATTTTGGTTTTATTGGTATATTAATTTCAATAATAAGTGGAATGTTAGCTGGAGCTACTTGGGCTATATTAAGTGGTTTTCTTACCGTGTATATGGGTGTTCCTCTTTTAGTTGGTTCGTTGCTTTTAAATTATCCTGCTCGTTTTATTACTTCTTATTTAGTAAGCCATCCATTTAGAGACGTACAATCTGGATTGCCTCAAACATTTTTATTATCCAAAAATGTTTGGCTACCTTATTTTCCAAATACTCGACTTGATTTAGGGATTTTGATTATTTTTTTTGTTTATGTTATTTGTTTGATCATTTTCTACTATACTAAACATGGTTATCATTCGAAGAATATGGGCCACTCTCTGAGCTATGTAAAGTTATCTGGTCTTCCAACAAAAAAAATAGTTTTTAAAACACTAGCACTTTCTGGTGCGATTGCGGGAATTGTAGGAAGTATCGCTGTTTTAGGTATACATCATAGGTTCACAGATGGGATGTTAGTGCAACCTCTTTATGCTTGGACAGGCATAATAGCTGCTTTATTAGTTAACCTCAATCTTTGGTTTGTTCCCTTAGCTGGATTCTTCTTTGCCGCAATATATACTGGTGCTGCTGGTATGGAAAGAATAGCTCAAGTCCCCAAAGAAATAGCCACTGTTATTCAAGCAGTTATAATTCTTTTTGTGGTTGGTAAGTTAGGCAGCTTAACTAATTTATCCTCTAGTAAAGGTGATAAAGATGACTGAAATTTTTGATCCTGAGTTTTTTTCATCAATAGCAAGGTTAACAACCCCAATATTGCTTGCTGCATTAGGGGGATCAATTTGTCATAGAGCAGGTATTTTTAATATAGGGTTAGAGGGATTTATCTTATTAGGGGCTTTTATGGCAGTGTTAGGTTCCTTTTTTGCCAATAGTGCATTTATAGGTGCTTTAACTGCTGTATTTGGAGGATTATTCTTATCTATTATTTTTGCTGAATTCCATTTGAGAAGAAAAGGAGATCCAATAGTCATTTCTATAGCTATAAATATATTAGCTCTAGGTTTATCAACTTATCTTTTAAGGTCTATTTTTAAGGTAAGTGGGGTATTCAGTCATCCTGAAATAGAAAAAATACCACATATTCAGTTACCTATCATTGAAAACGTAAAGATTTTAGATCTTTTAATAAATGATCAGAGCATTTTATTTTATTTATCAATAGTTATTGTATTTATTCTGCATTATTTTTTAAAATACCATAAATTCGGATTATGGATACGTGTGGTAGGAGAAAATCCTGAGGTATTGAAATCTTCAGGAATTAATCCCGTTAGGATTAAATTTTTAGTTCTTTTATTGTGTGGTCTTTTATGTGGATTGGCTGGTGCTCAATTATCAATTTCCAATGTGGGTTTATTTGTAGAAAATATGAGTGCTGGAAGGGGATGGATAGCAGTAGTTGCAGTATTACTCTGCGGAGGAAGGCCTATTCCATTATTCTTATTAATTATTTTATTTGGTTTGGTAGATAGTCTCTCTCTAAGAATTCAAGGTTTAGGTTTGCCTCAACAGATTACAGAACTTTTACCATATATTGTGTGTCTTGCCGTTTTGATAATTGTTTCATATAAAAAGTTAAGGACTTTTTCTAGAATAATTTATTAAGTTAAGGATTATTTAAATGTATGACTTATTACTAAGTGGTGGAACTATAATAACTTGCAATAATTCATTCGATATTATTGAAGATGGTATTATTGGTGTAAAAGACAATAAGATATCACTTATTGAAAGTAAAAAAGAAAATATAAATAATTTACCAGAATCCAAAGAGTGCATTAAGCTTGATAACGAAATAGTCATCCCTGGTTTAATCAATGCACATTGTCATGCTGCTGATAGCTTGTTTAGAGGATTGGTTGAGAATTTATCTCTTGAAGACTGGTTGCAAGAAGTTTGGAAAGCTGAAAAAGCTATTTTAAATCCTGAAACAACATTATTAGGATCTTATTTAGGCCTAGCAGAAAATTTATTGGCAGGTGTTACTACAGTTGTAGATATGTTTTGGTATCCTTTTGAAACAGCTAATGCCTCGTTAGATTTAGGATTAAGACTTTGTACAGGAGGGATTTTTATAGATTTTCCAGGAGTAGGTGGTAGAACTCATGAACAGTATTTAGTTGAGGCTTCAGATTTTTGTTCTAAATTTAATAATTCGGAATTTATTATACCAGCTGTAATGCCACACGGATCATATACAGTTGGACCAGAGCATTTACAAGAAGCCAAAAAAATTGCTAGTGATTTTAAAGCTATTTTTTCAATTCATGCTGCAGAGACTATCTTTGAGCAAAAAGACATTAAAAGCAGATATGGAAATACAGTTATTAGACACCTAGATAAATTAGGCTTATTAGATGAAAAAGCATTATTAGCGCACTGTGTTCATTTAGATAATGGTGAAATGGATATTATTAAAGCAACTAATTCTGTAATTGCACATAATCCATTGTCAAATTTGAAATTAGGTTCTGGAATAGCGCCTACATTAGATTTTCTTGAAAAAGAAATTAATGTAACATTGGGTACAGATGGAGCAATAAGTGGAAATGATCTTGATATGTGGTTAACAATGAGGCTTGCGGCTACCTTACCAAAGGGAAAATTAATGAAGCCTGATATAGTAACTGCTAAAGATGTCTTTCAGATGGCAACTATTAATGGAGCTAAAGCATTAGGTAAAAGTTCTGAAATAGGAAGTTTAGAAATTGGAAAACAAGCAGACATGGTTATAATTTCTGCTAATTCATTACATTCAGTACCGTTGTTCGATCCGTTAACACACTTAGTTTATTCTTGTTCAAAATCAGATGTTAAACATGTTTATATTGCTGGCAAACAATGTGTTAAGGATGGCTCAATTATAAATTTTGACATTGAAAATGTTATCAAAGAAGTCCGAAAATTAAAAATGCCAACTTTAAATTCTTTATTATAAGTTGAGAGAAAGCTTGGAAAATAACTTAATTAATGAAGCTATAGATAAAATCAAATCACTTAAGGTTGATATTCCAAATATTGCTATAGTTCTTGGATCTGGTTTAGGAAATTTTATTCATTGGATTGAAAACCCTACTTTCGTTAATTTTGAAGAAATTCCTGGATTTCAACCTTCAACAGCTCCATCGCATGGTGGTAAATTAATTTTTGGAACATTTAAGGGAGTTAATTTATGTTTGATGCAAGGTAGGCTACATTTATATGAGGGATATAGTGCAAATCAGGTAACCTTCCCAATAAGAGTAATGAGGAGATTAGGCGCTAAGAATTTATTTATTACTAATGCAGCTGGATCATTAAATAAAACTTATCAACCAGGTGATATTATGTTGATAACTGACCATATAAATTTTACTGGAGAAAACCCCTTAATTGGTAAAAATGACAATACCATTGGAGAAAGATTCCCAGATATGTCTAATGCATATTGTAATAGATTAAGAGAGCTTTCTGTTAAAATTTTAAAAAAGAACAATATACAGTTTGTCCAAGGTATTTATGCAGGAATTAAAGGACCATCACTTGAAACTTCTGCTGAAAGGAGATTTTTAAATATAGCAGGGGCTGATGCAGTTGGGATGTCTACAGTATTAGAAAATATATCTGCCATCCATTGTGGTTTTAAAGTGTTAGGAATTTCGGCTATAACTAATTCGGCAACAGGTGGAAAAGATCAACAACCAGACAATATGGACGATATTTTTTATTTTGCTGAAATAGCAGGAAAAAAAATTATTAAATTATTAGAGAAGTTAATTCCAGAGATAAAATAGAAAATGAGCCCACCTAATTCAATTAAGAAAAAAAAACTAGATAAAGAATTTTGGACAGATGAAGGTTGCTTTATTACAGAATTATTGAATGATGCTAAATCTCCCAATTTATCTATTGCTCTTGCTAGAGTTGAGTTTGAGGTTACTACACAATTACATTCACTTAGAGGCGTAGAAGAAACTTATATCATAAAAAAAGGAATAGGTCTGTTAGAAATTGATGGCAAAAAAACTAAAGTAAAAGAAAATGACACTATTTTGATTAAAGCAAATCAAAGTCAAAGAATAACCAATATTGGAAAGTGTGATTTAGAGTTTTATTGTATATGTACTCCTCGTTTTTATCCTGAATGTTACATTAATCTTGAAATTTAACTTATTGTTAATATTATAAAAAACTCAAAATAATTTTTGGTTATAATCACTGTTTAATTTTAATTTACCTCTTAAAATTAACTCATAATGACTATCAATTTTTTCATCTCCAAATTCTTCAGTTTTGTGATCTAAATACATTTTTGATTTTTCATCCCAATATAACATTGATTCAGTTGCGTAATAATGAGCTATTTTTAAAAATTCAATTTTATCAGCTATTTTTCTTGATCCAAAAGAAAAGGGTTTGAGCATATAAATTAATATTTTAAATATAATACTTGGGAAATAAAAAAATTTTGGTGATCTTCCTGATATCTGAAAAATAAGTTCTCCATACTCTTTAGAGTTACGTGCAGGTCCAGGACCGCCAATTGGTATGATTTTATTCTTCATATTTTCATTATTAATTGTTAAAACAATAAATTTACTCAAATCTTTACAAGATATTGGTTTTGTTTTGGTCTTTTTACCATTATCAAATACTATAAATTTCTTATTTTGTTTTATTCTGTTCAGCTGTCCAGATAAGGATTTAAAGAAAGCTGTAGGTCTAATTATAATATGATTGATGTTGGATTTTTTCAAATTTGTTTCAAAAGCCAATTTTGCAAATTGAAAATTTAATTTTGGTTTTTGAACACATATTGCAGATAAGTATATGAATTTATTTATTCCAGAGTAAATTGCGGCTTTTAATAGATGCATATTAAGAGAAAAATCAACTTCCCAAGAGTCTTTTTTTGTACCTTTTCTACTTGAAAGGCAGGATATAACTGCACATGCATCTTTATATTTTTTAAATAATTTTTTTACCGAGCTAATACTACTTATTTCCCACAGAGGAACCTGAGTAATAGATAATTGGTGTTTTTGTGCGAAATCCTGATTGTTGGATCTAACGGGGCATATTGGCATATAGCCCATTTCTAAAAGTTGATTTACTACATGATTACCAATATACCCAGTAGCACCTATTATTAAGACTTTTTTTTTAATATTTCTGACCTCGAATTAAAAATTATATTAGATCAACAGTACATTTTTTGTTAAAGTAATAATACATTTTTTTTATAATTGTAGATTGCCATGTCAGAAAAGTTAGATCAGAATAAATTAAACTCTGATTGGAATTATCATCCTAAGATCCCTTTAGAGAATAACTCAATTTTTAGATCACCGCCTAAATTAATTTTTTTTAAGTCCTGGATTTTGAGAAACTGGCTACATTTAAGTGAAAAAGTAATTCTAGTAATGGTTTCTTCTTTTATTTGGTATTTCTTTTATCCATCTTTAGAGCAAACTAAAATTATTGAATTTTCTTGGATTTTTCAAATTTGGGTAATTAATCTGCTATTAATGATTTTAATTGCAGGCGGATTGCACTGGTATTTTTATATCATAAAAGGTCAAGATAAGCGTTTAAAATTTGATAAACGAGATCAAGGAAAAGGAAAACTTTGGGATTTTTCTAATCAAGTTCATGATAATATGTTTTGGTCTTTAACCAGTGGTATTGGGCAACTGACCATTTTTCAATCAATTACAATGTGGTTACTTGCTAATAATTATTCACCTGTGAATTCCTTTTCATCTAATCCATTTTGGTTTTTAGCATTTTTTCTATTAATACCAATTTGGTCAGCTTTTCACTTTTATTGGATTCATAGATTTTTACATATTCCTTTTTTTTATAAAAGATATCACTCTCTTCATCATAGAAATGTGAATGTAGGACCTTGGTCAGGATTTTCTATGCATCCGGTAGAACATTTATTTTATATATCGAGTTTATGCATTCATTGGATTTTGGCTTCTCATCCAATTCATATAATTTTTCATGCTTTATATTTAGGTCCTGGAGCTGCAATGACACATACTGGTTATGAAAATTTATTAATTAAAGATAAAAAACGTCTTGCTTTAGGAACTTTCTATCACCAGTTACACCATAGATATTATGAGTGCAATTATGGAAATGAAGAAATGCCATGGGATAGGTGGTTTGGAACATTCCATGATGGGTCTCAATTAGCAACTGAGCAAACCAGGGCCAGAAAGAAAATAATGCATAAATAAATCAAATATATTGATTTAGTGGGATTTATTTAATTTGATCAAAATAAATTATAAAACTTTTTTTTTGAAAAAAAGATTTCCTTTAACAATAAGTAGAGGTACCTTTACAGGTTCTGAAAACCTATTTGTTTTTTTGAATAGAAAAAACAATATAGGAATAGGAGAAATGTGCCCTGGATTAACAGAAGGATCAGAAACCGCAGAAGAAGGTAAAGCACAAATAGAAAAATTTTTAGATGAAACAGGGTCAATTTCTTCCTCTGTAATTGAAAATTATGAGAGAGCTTTTGAGTATAAATTAGCACCATGTGCACTAGCAGCATTAGATATAGCCCTATGGGACTTAATAGCCAAAGAGGCTAATATGCCATTATTCAAATTATTTGGATTAAATTTACCAAGTGTAAGCACATCTATTACTTTGGGAATTATGCCGTTGGAAGAAATTGAAGAAAGAGTATCTTATTTAAGAAAAAACAATATGCTTGGGAATCTAAAAATTAAACTAGGTTCTCCAGAAGGTATTGACAGAGATAAAGAAATTTTAGAGCGAATTTTACACTTTACCAAAAATGAATGTAATAATTTAAGGGTGGATGCTAATGGAGGGTGGAGTTTAGATGACGCACAAAAAATGTTGAAGTGGTTATTTAAAATGGGGGTAGAATATGTGGAGCAGCCTCTTCCTAAAGGTGAGGAAGAAGATTTAAAATTTTTGTTTAAAAATAGACCTTTACCAATTTTTGTTGATGAGAGTTGTAGAAATTCAAAAGATATTTTGCCCTTATCTAAATGTGTTGATGGAATTAACTTAAAATTAATGAAATGTGGAGGACTAACTGAGGCAATAAAGATGGTTACAATTGCACGGAATGTTAATCTTAAAACAATGATAGGGTGTATGGGCGAGAGTTCGGTTTCCATTTCTGCCGGTTGCTCAATAGGGGCCTTATTTGACTATATTGATTTAGATTCTCATTTTAATTTAGACCCAGACCCAGCTTCAGGGGCCATTTATATTGATGGAATTGTAACTCCAGTGAATAAACCTGGTCATGGAGCTTATTTTAATAATGCTAAATAAAGATCAAAAAATTGCCATTTATGCGGAAGGGAGCATGGGTACTTTATTCGCAAAAATGGCCGAGGGTGTAATCAGGTATAGTCTTAATCCAATTACTTGTGTAATTGATAGTAGTAAAGCAGGAAAGTCAGTTTCTGAAGTATGTAATATAGATAAAGATATACCAATTTTAGAAAATATTGACGAAGCATTTAAATTTGGTGCAGAAGTATTATTATTGGGAACAGCACCATCTGGTGGAAGACTTCCAGAAAGTTGGATACAGATCATTGGTCAATCCATTGAAAAAGGTCTTTCTGTGGTGAATGGTTTGCATGATAGTGTAAATGACATATTTTCTGATAAATTAGGACCTAATCAGTGGATTTGGGATATAAGAAATCCTATAAATAATAAACCTAGGATTGGAGCTGCTCGAGCTTCATTTCTTTCCAATCAAAGAATACTTATGATTGGTACTGACATGGCAGTTGGTAAAATGACTACTGGTTTGGAGTTAACAAATTCTCTAAAGGCCAAAGCTAAAGAGACAGTTTTTTTGGCAACTGGTCAAACAGGGATTTGTATTTCAGGAAACGGAATACCTTTAGATGCTTATAAAGTAGATTACGCAAGTGGTGCAGTGGAAGAAATGGTACTNAAATATAAAAATAGTGAATATTTAATCATTGAAGGGCAGGGTTCATTATTAAATCCAGGCAGTACTGCTACCCTTCCTCTGATGAGAGGAAGTTGTCCAACAGCTTTAGTGCTTTGTCATCGTCTAGGGTTGAGAGTTGTTGAAAGTGAAACTAAAATATTAATTCCTCCATTAGAGCAAGTAATTAGTCTAAATGAACAGCTAGTTACTGGACTAAACTCATTTCCAACAGCAAAAGTTAAAGCTGTTGCATTAGATACAAGAGGTTATGATCATGCCTCTGCTATTAATGAAATAAGTAAGATGGANGATAAACTGAACTTACCAGTAACTGATCCTGTTAGATTTAGTGCAAAAAAAATTGCTAATGCTTTAATTTATTTAAATTGATTACCTAAAGTAATTTATTTAATTTTAAACTNAGTATTGACTTATTTACATCTAATTGAATAATTATTTGTATTANAGGAGTACAAAATGTCACTAGAATTAGCCCCTAGACCGTTTAATGAAGAAATAAGAGCTAAAACAGTAATAAGCACTGGTTTAATAGATAGTCCTGAACCGGAATTATTTCAAATTTATTCAGATTTAGCTAAAGATGTNTCTGGTTTTGATAAAGCAAGTTTTAGTCTTTATGACTTAGATTTTCAATGCCCTATTTCTTCTACAGGATATGAAGAAGATAGGAACGGGCAAAAATATGCCAGAGATTCATTAAATGTTTGTTCATATGTAATTTTAGATAGTGAACCTTTACTCATTAGTGACATGAGTAAGCATCCTACTTGGAAAAGTCACCCAAGAATATTGGATGGTTCTGGAACTTTAGGTTATGCTGGTTTTCCTGTGATAAATAAAGATAATTATGCTTTAGGTACTCTATGTATGCTAAATAAAACTCCTAAATCTTTAGATACTAATCAGGTTGATTTATTAAAAAAAATTACTGCTAATATCGCCTTATTATTGGATTTGAGAATTGAGCAAAAAGAAATTACCTCTGAAAAGATACTCAATTCATTAATAAATTTTAGAAAATATGATAATGAACTATCTATACAAGACTTTGAAGCATTTATGTCAATCACCTCAAATTTAAAGGTAAGTTCAAGTGATGCATTAAAACTTATTGAGAAAGGTATNTGTATTAAAGTAGGTTCTAGTGTTGAACTATCTACTAAAGGTAGAGAATTATTGTCAAACATGAAATTAAGAACTAAACCCATGAAAAAAATTAAGCTCAGNGGTAACCAAGCTGAAAATCTGATTGATAATATGTTTGCAGAGTTAAAATAACAATGTACGCAAAAATTTATAATTATAAATTTCAAGGATTAAGTGAAGCAAAAGTAGCTGCTACTTTTTGCTCAGAAGCTTTAGGAAAAAAAATAATTAAATTTAATATACGCTCTCTCAATATATCTATAGGTCAATGTGGAAGTGTTGCTATACATCTTAAATTTGAAACAAGTCTGGATTTAAAGAATTTTGAAGACAATTCACAGGATTTTTTCTCAGATCTAAAAAAGACTTTTGTGTATAAAGAAAGTAACTTTTCTGGGGTTTTTATCTATAATTATGAATCTGAAATTACATCTACAGATTTGAATATAAACTAAATAAAATATTATTTTTCAATTATTTTTATAATTTCTTTGCAAATTAATTGGAAATAGTGTTCAGATGGAGAATTTTTTTCCCTAAACCTAATGAAACCATGAACTAAATTTTTTGCTACTATATGGCTAACATTAACTGAATTATCTTTAAGTTTTTTTACAAATTTAATCCCATCAGACGCCAAGGGGTCTATTTCAGCGGTACAAATAATTGTATCTGGTATGTTTGTTAAATCTTCTTCTAATTCAGGAACAGCAATTGGATTTTCTTTAATTTTTCCAAGATAATTTTCCCAAAACCAAATCATTGTCTTCCTATCTAAAATTGGTGCATTTGAAAATTTTTTATAAGATGGTGAATTAAAATCTGTTGATAGGCATGGATAAATAAGGATTTGTCCCTTTGGTAATGGCAATTTTTCTTTTTTAATTTTTAAAATTAATGAAGCGGTTAAATTTCCACCAGCTGAGTCCCCCGCAATTAATAAATTTTTTAAATCCAGTTTTTTAAATAAATTAGATCCACTTAGATATTTTAAATAAAAAGAAAAGCATTGGTTTAAAGCAACAGGATAGGGATTTTCTGGTGATAGAGAATAATCAATAGAGATTACATTCATATTACAATTTATTGATAAATCAACGCATACTTTGTCATGGGAGTCTAGATCTCCCATTACCCAGCCTCCACCGTGTATATAAATCAGTCCTGAAGAACTCACCTTTTTACTATTAGGTGTATAAATTCTTATTTTTATTTTTCTGCCATCAGATAGAAAGAAGTCATTAATTACTGAAATATCCTTAGTTCTTTTAAGTTCCAAACTTTTAGAATGTTTTGCAAAGATTTCTCTAGATTTTTTAGCTCCAAACTCATAGGGCTTTTGAGGAAATAATTCGTTTGCTTCTTCAATAAACTTTAACACTGAAGGACTGATATTTTTATAATTCAAAATAATTTTAACAAGTTATAGTTTAAAAAAAATTTGATTGTTAGATAAGAGGTAATCCAAAAACTTGGTTAGACTTTATAATTGCAGGATCGTAAGCTTTCCTTTTAAAAACTTCTCTTATCATTGGTTCAAAAAATTCTATAGGTTCATANTTATAATTCGGATCAAAACAACTTTGATCCCATCTTTCACAAAAATCGGANCATGATTTATAATANATATTATCNTTAAATTTATCTCTAGCATTTTTATCCCATCCATAATGATGAGCATAATAAATCATTTGAAATATTCCATGATGTTCAACTACCCATGAAACTTCTTCTCTGACAAAAGGTCGGATAACCTCTGCTGACATTCGATCATGATTTTGTGGGGCTAGACCATCTCCAATATCATGTAATAGTGCACCTATAATCCAATCAATATCAGCACCATCTCTGAAAGCTCTGGTGCCTGATTGAAGTCCATGTTCTAAGCGAGTTATTTGATAGCCTTCTAATGAAATTGTACCTTGTCTTTTTAATTCCTCAATAATTCTATCAGAAGTCATTGAAATATATGATTTCTCAAGTTCTTTCAATAATAGGTAATCTTCTTTGTCACCATCCTTCATTTCTGTAAATTTTACTTTTTTTGATACCATTTATCAATTTCCCAAAAGTCTATCGTCAAATGGATATTTTGTTAAATTTTCATAACCATCTGATGTTATGAGTACTTGATCTTCTAATTTTATGGAAAAATCACCGTTTTCTGGACTTACTAAAACTTCNACGCAAAGNACCATACCTTCTTCTAGAGGATAATTATATGCTCCCTCTATNAATCCNTCTGGATAAGTAATAGAAGGCCATTCATCACANAANCCAACCCCATGCATTAGAACCCCATACTTTCCTTTTTGATAAATAGGATCAAGTACATGTGCTTTATGAGTTAATTCTTCCATTGAAACTCCAGGTTTTAACATTTCCATATTAGTCATAATATGTTCAAAACCATGGTTCATAGCATAAATCATATCAGGCCTTGGTTTTTTGTCTCCAATCCACCATGTTCTACTTATATCTACACAAATACCATAACTTCCAACTAAATCAGTATCAAATGCAATTATTTCATTATTTTTTGGTATTCTTGGCCCACATTCCTGAAACCAAGGGTTAGTTCTAGGCCCTGAGGCTAGTAATCTAGTTTCTATCCATTCACCACCTCTTTTAATATTCTCAGCATGTAAAATTGCCCAAATTTCATCCTCACTCACTTGTTCTTTTGGGACATTATTTCTAGCAAATTGTTCCATTAGATAAACACTATTTTCACATGCAGCAGAAGCACATCTCATAGCTAANATCTCATCATGACCTTTTATTGAACGTGCTTTTTCTGTGAGTTCTTCACCTTCCTTAATTTCAAAACCTTGCGCNTCTAGTGCTTTTAATCCATTTACCATNATTTTATCAACTGCTAGCCTTTTANTATTTCCTGAGTGCTCAGATAATAATACTCTGATTTCATTAGAAAATTTATCAGCAGCCAAATTTGATTTATCGCCTCTTGCAAAATAAAATANATCAGCACCATATCTTTGTTCTTTGACTAATGGATTGAATTTACTTAAAAAAGGTGAATTTTTATAATCCCATATTACCATATAACCATCTGCACACACTAGTACTGCACGAAAGGGGTTATGCATATTCCAGATTTGCATATTGGTACTATCTGTTGCATATCTTATATTAAGAGGGTCAAATAGTAATAAACCTGCATACTCTCTTTCATTAATATGCTGAACTAGCCTTTTCCATCTATATTCCCTCATTTTACTTAGGTTAGGCAGTTCTAAGTTTAATTTCTCCCATTCTGAAATTGCAAGTTTGGTGGGGCCAATTTCTATTTTATTTTCATTATTTTTAGATTCTAATTTAAGAGAAATCTCTGTTGGGTTTATTTTACGATTATCTCTAAAATACTTATTCATTTTGATCAATAGGATGTGTCTAATTTAATCGATAAATAAAGATTATAATATGAAAAAATAAAATCAATAAAATTTAAATAGTGAAGATATTAATTTCTTAAATTAATTATTTTTTACTGCTTCAACTGGTATCATTATTTCATTTTTTCTCAAGAAACCAGGTGTAGATGGGTCGTTATAATAAGAATATATTGGTTCAGTCTCTGGAATTTTTTTATAGTTTATTTCTTGAATTCCTTTTATTAATTTTGAAAGTTTTTTTTCTAATAATTCTTTGTTTGCAATACCATTAAAAGTGATGACAGCTAAAATTGATGAGGAAATTGTTGTTATTTCAATTTTATCATTTTTAGATATAGGCAACTGACTTTCCTTAAATTTTGAAGGCATAAAAAAAGAAATTTCCCAGTTATTATATCCTTTCTTTTGTTGCATAACGGGGGCTGTCATTGATATTTTTGGTCCATCCCTTTCCTTTGCACCTATATATCGAGCAAGTGGTATAAATCCTTTTCTTAATCCATCATATCTTTCTCCATTTGTGATAATTTTAGCTAAAGTCATTTCATCATATTTTCTAATTTGCAGGTATTTATTTTTTTCCAGAATAGTAAATTTTGGAGTTTCTAAGAATTTTGGTACTAAAACCCAAAATCCTAATACTAATAAAGGTATTATAATTAAAATGAGTAAAATAAAGCTAAACATTTTATTTTTAAAAAGTGTCATAATTGACGTTAGGTAAGTTATGATAGTAAAAACTTGTCTATAAATTAATATAATTTTATTATATTGAATATTAATTATTTTAGAAAATAAAAAATTACAGGAGAATTAAAATGATTGAGGCATTTAACGGGTGGTTTTTATTTATACTTTATTTATTAAATCTTGCAGGTGGAGGATTTTATGCCTACCAGTCTGTTTTAAACACTGAGAATTTTATGGAGAAATATGGAATCCATAGGTCTGCTTTGTTACCAGCAAGGTTAGCAGGTTCCTTTGTGTTAACTACATTTTTAATGGGTTTATATATTATTTATCGTGGAGGTCCTGAAGGTACATGGGTATTTTTTAACATACTTTTTATACAAAGTTTAATTTTCACAGTTCTTGGTTATATCTCAGTTAAATCAGATGTAGCTGAGATGGAAGGAGTAAAATATACAGCTGAAGGTTATATAGCTCCTGCTATTTTTACAGTTGTAAATGCAGTTTTGATTTGGGGGTTATCTGATAAGATTTACATGTAAATTATATGTAAACTCCTTTAAATCTTTTTTTTAAATCGCATATTGAATAAATGTAACTAGGCTTTTAAAGTTTAGTTACATTTATTATTTTATATAGGAATTTATATGGCTACTGGTTTAAATGTAAGAACTTTTTTTGAGGGAGCATGGCATTCTCAAGATAAATATGTAATGAGAGCTGCAGATCANGGGTCATGGTTAGGTAGTAGTGTTTTTGATGGAGCAAGATATGTAGATGGTGTAGCTCCTGATTTGAAAGCTCATTGTGATAGGGTAAATCACTCGGCAGAAGCAATGATGATTACTCCAACTGTTTCTTCAGAAGAAATGGTTGATATAATTATGGATGGAATTAAAAAATACAATTCAAACCAGGCTATTTATATAAGACCTATGTATTGGGCAATTGAAGGTGGAGATTTAGCAATAGTTCCTAAGCAAGGTGTTACAGGATTTGCAATATGTCTAGAAGACATTCCAATGGCTGATCCTAATTTAGCCGCAACATTAACAACAACAAGTTTTAGAAGACCTGTTTTGGAAGACAATGTTGTAAATGCAAAAGCTGGATGTTTATATCCAAACAATGCAAGGATGTTAGCAGAAGCCAGAACAAAGGGTTTTTCCAATGCATTAGTTGCTGATATAATGGGTAATGTTGCCGAAACTGCTACAGCTAATATTTTTATCGTAAAGGATGGTGAAGTTTTTACACCTATACCAAATGGTACTTTTCTTGCTGGAATTACTAGAAACAGGCACATTTCGAATTTAAAAGCAGATGGTTATAAAGTCCATGAGAAGGTAATATCATTTAAAGATGTTTCTGAAGCTGATGAAGTTTTTATGTCTGGAAATATGATGAAAGTAACCCCAGTAAAAGCCTTTAATGATACCAATTATCAGAATGGGCCTATCACTAAACGAACGAGAGAACTTTATTGGGATTGGGCTAAATCTGGTTAAAAAATTTTTAACCCGAAAGATATGCTGGCAGCCATGTTGATAAACTTGGGAATAGTATCATTATAATACCATACAAAATACCTACGGCTGTGAATAATGGTACTTCTTTAAATGCTTTTCCAGGATTCTCCTTAATGACACTGGCTGATGTATAAATACCAACACAAACTGGTGGTGTAATCATGCCTATTCCAGCAAAGGCAACAAATACAACATAAAGATGAATTAAGCTTTGATCAAAGGATAAAATAATCGCTGTAAATATTGGAATTGTAAGATAAAAAACTGGTACAATTTCGATGAATGTTCCTAAAATCAAACATATTAAAGCCATAGCAAACCAAAAGAAATTTAAACCTACGCCCATTTCTGTTATTGATTTAATAATAAATTGAGGAAACTGTGTATAAGTAAATACTTTACTTAAGAATGTTGCCATCGCTATGATAGAAAATATAACAGCAGTTGTAATTGCAGTATCTTTTACACTTTGTAGTAAAGATTTGATCTTTAGTTCTCTATAAATAACAAAACCCATAAAAATTGCCCATATTCCAGAAACAGCTGCGGATTCTGAAGGTGTTAGAAAACCTCCATAAATCCCTCCTAAAATTATTAGTGGAGTTAATAGTGCTGGAAAGGCTTTTATACCCAGTACAAGTTTTTCATAATTTGTTGCAGGTTTATATCTTTGTACGTTTCGACATTTGAATAAGACAAGAATTATCATAAATAATAGCAAAATCAAACCAGGTATGACACCTGCTGCAAATGTCTGCGAGACAGGAACATAGGTTAAAGCACTATACAAAATAGCTGCATTTGATGGGGGTATTAATGCTTCCAGTAAAGCTGCTGAAGCGGCTAAAACAATTACAAAAGGTTTAGGATAACCTGCCTCTATCATTTTAGGCATCATAATAGTTCCAACTGCAGTAATTGCAGCTAAGATTGAACCACAAAAAGCAGCAAAAAATCCCATAGCTAGAACCATTGCAATTCCAAGTCCACCAGGNAAATGTCCTACTAGAGATGTTGCAAAATTGACTAATCTATTAGCAGCTCCACCTCTTAACATTACCATTCCTGAAAATACAAACAATGGAACTGCAATCAAAACATGTTTGTTCATAGACTCGAAGGCCATTTGGATAAGTGTAGACCATGGTAAATTCAATCCCCAAATAGCTGCAATTGAACTACCTAATCCAAAAACTAAAAAAATTGGTACTGACAAGAATAACAAAATAAATGAAAATATTAACGCAAAAGTAAACATCAAGTAGATCTATCTTCGTATATTTCATTTAATGTTTGCAGGAGTAATTCTAACGAAAATAATCCCATTATTATAAAACCAACTGGAAATGATAAGAACATTATCCAAATAGGAACATCTATCTCTAGTTCCATCATTTGGCCAAGGTTATAAAATAAAACTGTTGCATCCAATCCTGCTTTAAAGAAAATAAATGACGAAATTAAACTTATTAAATATACAAAAAGTTTTATATATTTTATTTTCCTGGCGGAAATAATTGTACTTACAAAATCAACCTCTATATGGTTTCCTGTTTTTAATAAGGGACCAAGCATAGGAAAAACTAACCAGCTTACTAAAGCAGGAGGCAATTCTATAAACCAGTCAAAACCATGACCAGAAATATACCTTGTTAATGCACTCGCTGATAAGGCTAATACCATTATACAAACTATTGCCATTGCAATGAAAAATGTAATTTTGCTTAAAACTGCATTTATAAATTGCAATGGCAGAAGGATATTATTCATTGTAATTATTGAATAATTTTATTTAAAATAGATTTAATTTGATGTAAAAGTTTCAGCTGCCTTTAGAGCATCAGCATCAAATTTATCCATCATGGCTGGTAATACTTTTTCTGTCATAAGGTTATCAAATTTAACTTTTTCAGCTCCAGTTAAAGTTGTCATTTTACCACCTCTAGCTTCAAATTCAGAAATTACTTCTTCACCTACTCCAATAATTTTATCAGTAGAAACATCTCCAAATTTTTTGCCAGCTTCTAATACAATTTTTTGTAAATCGCTTGGTAATTTATTAAACCAGTCACTATTTGCCATTATATATGCATCTGCAAAATATTGATAAGGTCTTTGACCAAATTTTAAAAATTCCCACCAACTATATGCTCTAATACTTTGTGGAGGTGTATTTATTGTATCAATCATGCCTGTTTGAAGAGCAGTATAAACTTCACTAGTTTTTAATCCAACAATTTTTGCACCATATGCTTTCCACATAGGTTCTTCAGCACCTATTAATCTTCTAGCTTTTAAATCTTTCATTGCATCAACACCAGTCAATTCCCGAGCTCCACTGAATGTCATTACAGGTCCAACAGGATTATACATTACCAATGTAGAATTTGTTTTCTTTAATAGATCACCCCAAATTTCTGCTCCTTTTTCTGACTTTTGAAAAAATTCTCGTTGTTGTTCAAAAGAGTCAAATAAACCTGGTATAGTCGCAACATTAAAGTTTTTATTAATTTTTGGAAAACCAACAACTCCTACTACGCCACCTAAATCGACAGCTCCTGAAGTGATACCTCCCATAATCTCTCTTATACCAAACAATTGTCCAGAATGAAAAACCTCGATTTTAAGTCTTCCATTGGATTTTTCGAAAACTTCGTCAACAAACATTTGCGCGTGCTTAGTACAATGATGTTTATCATTCCAATGCATGGATAATCTGCCAGTATATTCTGCAGCATTTAATGAAAATGAAAAAAGTGCAAAAAGAAGTGACAGACTTAATAACCGAAGTTTCAAGTTCAAAAATTTAAATAAAATCATAATTTCCTCCCAATAAATGATTTTTTAAATCTTGGCAAAATTTAAAGATTAAGTAAAGCTATATAGATATAATTAACTCTTATTATTTGCCATTAAGCGGAAATTATTTTACTTCATGATTTCTAAAGATTTTTTTATTAGACTTTAATATATACTTAAAAATTCTTCATAGTTTTTAGTGAATAGTGCTCTAGTATTGAAGTATCTTTTTTTATTTCATAAATTTTATTTATAAATCTACTTAATTATTTATGTGGGAAAGTTAATTTAAATTTATTTTATATAAGAACTTAAGTCTTTTTTCNGGTATTTCTTTAACTTCTAACCCAGTAAATACATGCATAGTTTCTAAATCGTCATCAATAACAACATGATCAGACACCCAACCACCTAAATTCAAATAAAAGGAAAGAAGAGGGGGAAGATTTTTTTTCGCTTTTTTAAGGCAAAAATTGTTTAAATTTATAAGATTATTAAATTTAAAGACTTTAGGTGCCTTTACATAAAGATTATATTTTTTTGGTGCTATATATTTTGTTTTCAAAAATTTAAAACAATCCAGATATCTATCAATACTTGTGCCAATAAAACTTGAACATCCAAAAAGAAATTTAATCTTATTTTTTTCAACAAGTTTTCTGATAGCAGACCACGCAGTCATGATAATTTTTGGGTCTCTATAATTTGGATCAACACAAAATCTACCTAATTCAAGCATTGGATCCTGAATTTTTTTTAAATTATTAAGTTTGTAAAACTTATTAGAATAGGAATTACAAAGTTGATTAGTATTATGTATAAGGTAAACACGAAAAACACATACTAATTTATAAGAATTGAATTTATCAAAAATTAGATAATGAATACATCTCTGATCTAATTCATCATTATCACATATGTTTTTTGACTTTCTAAAGATTTTGCTTCTAAATAATTGAGATAATTTTATGTCATTTGAATTTTCAGCAGTCTTTAAAACATAAGACATATTAGTAATTCCAAAAGTTTAGTATTTTTAAAAACTAAATATTATTAAGAAAAAAAATTAAATATTATATCAGTATTTGAATTCTGATTGTGAAATAAAATAATTTGACTAATTAAAAATTGTACTGGCAATTTGCTTTTGGTCAGATATTACCTCTTCTTGATTTTCTGTAATTTGACTTCTTCTTTTTGAAATTTCAATTGAGTTTTTTAAGACATTAGCAGCATTTTCCTGTCCTAGTTTTTTTAATTTTTCAATTTTATTTTTATTTCTGTCAGCAGCTTTAGATAGTTTTAAACATCTTTCTTCATTATCTTTAGATCTTTTATTATTTGCTGTTAAGGTAGCTTTGGAAGGGTGAAATTCACCATCTAAAAATCTTTTGTTTATATCCAAATTTCTTCTATTAAATTTAACTGATTTTTCATTTCTTGCCATGATTGCTCTGTTTATTTCAATAAGTAATGAATTTACTTCGGATAATTTTTGATTGATATCAATTATCTCTTGATTAACTTCTGCCCTATGAGTGAAATAATCAATATTTGCCATATTAATCATGGTTTCTCTAAAACCTACTTCAATCTCACCTTCAACTTCCATATTGTTAAGAATGGCTATTCTATTTTTAAAAATTTCTTCTGTATTTCTATTAGTTAAATGATGATTCCCATAAAATGCAGCAGTGTAATTTCTAGCTATTGAAGCATTATCTCTTTCAGATGAAGACCTTAATTCTTCAATTTTAGATCTATTTTCTTCAATTTTTGCATCTAATTCGAAAATAGCTTTTCTATTAGATTTAATCTTTAATTTTAATTTAGAATTTATATCCATAATTTATATCCATAATATAGTGTCCTAACCAATATAGTAATTGAGTATATTATAAGTTTAAATTTTAAAAAAAATAAACTAAATTTTGTAAATTTAATTAGGAAAGACAAATTTATCCAATATTTATCTTTATATTATTTAAAAAAAGTTTATTGCTAAGTCACTTTTTCTAATAGCTAGTTGCTTGTTTCCTTAGCGATTTTTTCAAAAACTGCTATTATTTTACTTTTATTTAAAGTTTTAAAAACTCCTGATCTTACTTCTTCCTTATTCCAAAACCAGGTTTTAGCAGGATCATCTTTCATATTCCATTTAGGAAAAATTCTTTTATTACAATGTTCTTTAATTAAAAGTTCAACTTCTAAGTGTCTATCATCATCTAATATTTTTTGGTAAGTGTAATTTACTGCTTGCTCTGGACCCTCAAGTAATTGTAAATAAATATCATCTCTACAAACCAAAGCACCAGTGATATTATTTTTTTTATTGTAGTTTATTGCATCAGATAATATTCCATTCAATATATTTTGATCATATCCAAAAGGTATAGATTTATATATTAATCTAAATGTCTTAAACAAAAAAATCTTTCCTTCATATTTTTAATTACAAGTACACTTTATCATTTCTGTTTATTTTGTCCTATTTTATTTTCTTACCCGCTTCTTTTTGTTAAAATTAACTTCAGGTAATTTTACCACTTTATCAAGTTCTGGAAAAGAAAACATTGAGTTTGGTATACCCGATGCAGAAACAAAATATTCTTGAAATTTTGGAGCCATTGCAGTCTCAATTTTATTAATTTTTTTTACAATTTTAGAGATTTTTGATCGAGAGTTTTTGTTTAAAAGTGCTATTATCGCACCCGCTCCAGCGGCATTACCAGCTGATATTACATTTTTTAAGTTACAATCTGGTATCATACCCAGTACCATGGCATGTTTTGTTGATATATGTGCACCAAATGCTCCAGCTAAGACTATTTTATCAACTTTTTTAATTTTCATCTCATCCATTAACAATCTAGATCCTGCAAATAGTGCTGCTTTTGCTAATTGTATTGCTCTGACATCTGCATTTGTAATTTTTATTTTATTTTCTCCATTATTTTTGTCCTCATATAACAAATAACTATAGGTCCTTCCATCAGTAATACTTCGTTTAGAACCAGTTTCTATACTTGACCCAATCAATCCTGATTTATCTAATATGCCATTAATTCTCATCTCTGCAATTGCTTCAATTATTCCAGATCCACAAATACCTGTTATTGGTTGATTTTTAACAAAATTTTTAAATTCTATTTCATCTGACCAATAATCACTTCCTATAACCTTAAAAATTGGATCTTTTGTAATTGGATCAATTTTTACTTTTTCAATAGCTCCCGGAGCTGCTCTTTGACCAGATGATATTTGAGCACCTTCAAATGCAGGTCCGGTTGGAGATGAACAAGCGTATAATTCATATTTATTGCCCAATATAAGTTCAGCATTAGTACCAACGTCGATAATAAGTACAGTTTCTTTAGATTCATTTGGGGCTTCTGATAATACAACAGCTGCAGCATCTGCTCCCACATGTCCAGCAATACATGGCAAAATAAAAATGGTTGCATTCTGCAAACAATTAAGTGCTAATTCTTCGCTTTTGAAATAAAGTGAATTGGAAGTAGCTAATGCAAAAGGAGCCTGACCTAGTTCTATAGGATTTATTCCAAGCAGCAAATGATGCATAACTGGATTACATACTATCGAAAGTTCTACTACAAGTTTATGATCAATTTTACTGTCTTTGATTAACGTTTTGCAAAGCTGGTTTAGTGTTTCTTGTACAGCATCCTTAAGTTTTTCTGTGCCATCTTCGTTCATCATTGAAAAACTCACTCTGCTCATAAGATCTTCACCAAATCTTATCTGAGGATTCATAATACCTGATGAATTAACTATTTCACCCGTACTTAAGTTACAAATATGAGCTGCAATAGTAGTTGAACCTAAATCTACAGCAATTCCATAAAGATTAGAATCTAAAAAACCAGGCCATATATTAATAATTTCATTAGTTTCTTTGAAAATAGCACAGGTCACACTCCATTTTCCTTTACGTAAATTGTATTGAAGGTTTTTTAATACTTTTAAGCAAGTTTTTGTGTTCGAAATACCCCATTGCTTATTAAGTGAATCGTTCAATCTTTGAAGATCTCCTGATGGATTATGTATATCAGGTTCCTCAACTTCGACATAATAAAGTTTAGTTGTAGGGTGAATATCTATATCTTTAAGTTCAATTCTTTTTCTAATAACTTGTTTATGGACCTGGCTTTCTTCTGGGATATCAATAATAACATCACCTATAATTTTAGCTTGGCATCCAAGTCTCTCCTTAAAAGAAATTCTATTTTTTTCTTTTGATTTTTTTTCTATTTCTGTGAAATTACTTAAATTATTTTCTTCAGCTGTTATGTTAAATTTCGAAAAATTACCAAAAGATGGATTAACCTTACATTTTGTACATATTCCTCTACCGCCACATACACTGTCTAAATCAACTCCTAATTGCCTAGCAGCGTCTAATACACTTACTCCACTTTTAACAATACCTCTAAGCCCAGATGGAGTGAAAACTACTGAGTGATTTTTTTCTGACGATATTGAAATTGAATTATTTTTCTTTGAAACCATCCCTTGCCAATAAAATTATCTAGAAATTTAACTCATTATGATCTTCTTCTATTTCTCCGTCTAATTCTATTACCCTCTTGATTTTCACCGTTATTTTGCTCAATGTTAATTTTTTGAGTATTAACTCTGTTTCTTTTTATCCAATTAGAACCATTTTTATCTCTATTCATTAATAGGTTAGCAGCATAAATCGCGTTTAATTCATCTGGATTTGTAGGATTCATAATTGCACTCGACATACCAGAAGCAATTGCCATTGGAAGAAATGTTGAATTTATGGAATGTCTATTTGGTAAACCAAAAGAAATATTAGAAGCTCCGCAGGTAGTATTCACCTTCAGTTCTTCTTTTAATTTCTTTACTAATTCAAATACTTGCTGTCCAGCTGTTGGCATTGCACCAATTGGCATTACAAGTGGATCAACTATAATATCGTTTGCTGGTATTCCAAAATCAGAGGCTCTTTCAACTATTTTTTTTGCTACTTTAAATCTAATTTCAGGGTCTTCTGATATACCTGTGTCATCGTTGGATATTGCTACTACAGGAACATTATATTTTTTTACAAGAGGTAAAATACTTTCTAACCTTTCTTCCTCACCAGTTACTGAATTTAATAAAGGTCTACCCTTTGCTGTTTTTAAACCTTCCTCAAGAGCACCTGGGACTGAACTATCTATACATAATGGAACATCTACTAAATCTTGTACAACTTCTAATAACTTTTTCATCAAAACTGGTTCAGTTTCGTTAGGGTTCGGATTAGAATTATAAACAACCCCAGCATTAATATCTAAAATGTTTGCACCTGACTTTACTTGTTCTAATGCATCTCTAATTACAGTTTCAAAATTTCCATTTTCTAATTCTAAAGCTAATTTTTTTCTTCCAGTTGGATTTATTCTTTCACCAATAATGCAGAATGGTTCGTCCAGTCCAATAGTTACTGTTTTTGATGAACTTTCTACTATTGTTTTTGTCATCTGAAATTCCAATTCAGTTGTCTTATTTATTTGAATAAATAGATTATTCTAAAATTTAGATAACATAAAATCGACTGCTTGAAATAATAATACGACATTGATTAAAATAAGTATTAAAAGTTGTTAATCGAGATAGTTTATATTATCATAAAAAAAACAAATAGTTTCAGCCAATAAAAGCTATCACTATTTTTGAGAGGATTATAATGGAAGACTTAGGTTTAGATCCTAAGTTGGTCGATAAAAGTTTAGATTTTAAAAAGGTTAACGATAATAAGAAAAAATTATATGCAGCTTTAGATTTAGGTACCAATAGTTGCAGGATGTTAATAGCCCGACCAACCGGTTCAAGATTTGAAATTGTAGATGCTTTTTCGAAATCAATAAGATTAGGGTTAGATTTAGAAAGAACAGGTGAACTTTCTCAAGCAGGTATAAGTAGGGCATTGCAAGCTTTACATGTGTGCGCAAAAAAATTAAATAAATTTGGTGTCAGAAATTCAAGACTTGTTGCTACAGAAGCATGTAGACGTTCCAAAAATGGTAAAAGCTTTTTATCAAAAGTTAAAAAAGAAACAGGTCTTACACTAGAATTAATTAAACCTGAGGAAGAAGCTAGATTAGCTGTTATAAGTTGTGCACCGCTTTTTGACCCAAATTTTTCTCATGTTCTAATAGTTGATATTGGAGGAGGTTCTACCGAATTGGTTTGGATGGATTTATCAGAAGTACCAAAAGAAAAAAGAATTGCAGAAATGCTTAAATTACAATTAGGATTTAAAAATAAAAATTACTCAAAATTTGAAAACTCNAAAAAAGATCACATAAAAATAGTAGACTGGATTTCAGTACCATTGGGTGTTGCAACTTTACTTGAACGTTTCTCAGATGTTGATGATGATAACGCGAGATTTGCCCTAATGTCGTGTGATTTTGAACAAAAAATAGAAAATTTTTTGCCATATTTAAATTATGATGAAATTGACCTTACAAAAGAACTCCAAATAATTGGCACTTCTGGTACTGTAACTACTTTGGGTGCTGTTCATTTAGGATTAAGAAGATATGATAGACTCAAAGTTGACGGATTAAATCTTTCTTCTTCCGATATTGATAATGTTATAAAAAAATTCTTATTTCTAGGACCAGAGGGTAGGAAAAAAGAACCAGGGATAGGTAGGGATAGGGCTGATTTAATAATGTCAGGATCGGCGATAATGCAAACTCTAATGAGAATTTGGCCGGCTTGTAGTATGAAAGTGGCAGATCGTGGATTAAGAGAAGGCATTTTATATTCATTAATGACTGCCGATAATCATTTTAAATAANATAATGAGAAGAAAAAAATCAACAAAAGAAAAAGAAAGTAAAGGCAAAAACTTTAAAAATAACACTGATCTTTCCTTAAAAGTAAATGTTAAGACTGCTAAAGGTAGAAAGTTATCCTCTACAAATTGGTTGAGAAGACAACTGAATGACCCTTATGTAAAATTAGCTAAAGAAAAGGGTTATCGATCAAGAGCTGCCTTTAAATTATTNGAAATAAANGAAAAATTTAATATTTTCAAATCTGGTGATACTGTGATTGATTTAGGTTGTGCTCCAGGTGGGTGGACACAAGTTGCAGTTGAAAAAACCAATTCAAATCTTGATAATTTAAAGAGAAAAAAGGGGCGGGTTATTGGAATTGATTTAAAGCCTATTTTATCTATACAGGGTGCAGAGATAATGTTACTTGATTTTTTAGATAATGATTTTGAAGAAAAAATAAATAAAATTTTAAAATCTAAAGTCGAAAATGTAATTTCTGATATGGCTAGTAACTCAACAGGACATAAGAAATCAGATCATTTAAGAATAATGGCTTTATGTGAATCAGCAGCTTTTTTTTCTTTTAATTATTTAAATGAAGGTGGAAATTTCGTTGCAAAGGTTCTTGCTGGTGGTGCAGAAATGGAGNTACAAAACATATTAAAAAGAAAATTTAANAAAGTTTATAATTTCAAACCTAAATCAAGTAGATCAGACAGTTCTGAAAAATATGTTGTAGCTTTAAATTTTAAAAAAGAATAATTATNAAAAAAACTTAANTTTAAAATATNAAGGTTNTAATCAAATGGAATTAGAAAATGCTATAACTTTTGATGATGTTCTACTTGTACCTGCAAAATCAGCAGTGACACCTGACATGGTAAATACCGAAACTTTTGTCACTAAGGATATAAAACTTAATATTCCACTAATTTCATCAGCAATGGATACTGTTACTGAAACTAATATGGCAATTGCAATGGCACAGTGTGGTGGAATTGGTGTTATACATAGAAATTTAAGTATTAGTAAACAAGTGAAATATGTATCTGCAGTTAAAAGATTTGAGAGTGGTATTGTTTATAATCCAATTACTTTAAATTTTGATGATACAGTGAAAACTGCAAAAAAAATTGCAAAAAAATATAACATAACTGGATTTCCTGTAGTTGATAAAGCAAATAAAGTACTTGGAATTTTAACTAATAGAGATATTCGATTTTTAGAAGATAATAATGTAAAAGTTGGTGATATTATGACTAAAGAAAATTTAGCAATGGTAAAAGAGCCAATTAATACAAAAGAAGCAAAAGATATTATGGCAAAAAGGAGAATAGAAAAACTTTTAGTTGTTGATAATAATAATTTTTTGTCTGGATTACTCACAATAAAGGATATCGAAAAATCCGTTCTAAATCCTTTCGCAAGTAAAGATAGGTTGGGTAGATTGAGATGTGCTGCGGCATCTTCAGTTGGTGATAATGGTTTTGAACGTTCTTCATCTTTAATTGAAGCAGGAGTAGACATTATTGTTATAGATACAGCTCATGGTCATTCTGTAGAAGTTATAGAAGCAGTAAAGAGATTAAAAAAAGAATTTTCTGATACGCAAATTATTGCTGGTAATGTTGTAACTGCAGAAGCCACTAAAGAATTAATAGGTGTTGGTGCTGATGGTATTAAAGTAGGTATAGGTCCAGGATCAATATGTACCACTAGAATTATTGCTGGTGTAGGAATGCCACAAATAACTGCGATAATTAATTGTGCTAAAGAAGCTGAAAGACATAATATACCNNTAATTGCGGATGGAGGAATTAGATATTCTGGGGATTTTGCAAAATCAATAGCCTCTGGTGCCTCTTGTGCTATGGTTGGTTCCTTATTAGCAGGTACAGATGAGTCTCCTGGGGAGATAACTTTATACCAAGGAAGGAGTTTTAAAAACTATAGAGGAATGGGTTCTATAGGTGCTATGGCTAGGGGATCTGCTGATAGATATTTTCAAAAAGATATACAAGCTGATAAACTTATACCTGAAGGAATAGAGGGACAGGTTCCATATAAAGGTTCAGTAAACAAAATTATTTACCAATTAGTTGGTGGGTTAAAGGCGTCGATGGGATACACTGGTAATGAAAATATAAAGCTAATGAAGAAAGACTGTAAGTTTATTAAAATTACAGGATCTGGGTTGTCTGAAAGTCATGTACATGACGTTAGAATAACAAATGAGTCTCCAAATTATAGCAATAATTAGTATCGTCTTAATGTATAAAAATTCTTATGTTACAAATTTCTCGTGCATGTGCCGCAATAGACATATTAGACAATTATATCAATGGNATCCCAATAGAAAAAGCACTTAAAGAATGGTTTAAAAATAACCGTTTTGCTGGATCCAATGATAGAAGAAGTATCAGAGACATAATTTTTGATATTTTAAGAAAAAGGCTTATTCTATTTTATCCTTTTCAAATAAATGATTATTCTGAAAATGGTCGAATTTTAGTTCTTTCTTATCTCTATATTTATAAAAGAGATACATTTTCATTGTGTGATATTGTTGATAATAAATATTTTTTACCACCTATAAAAAACAAGGAATTATTAATTCTTAACAAAATAAATGACTATATCAAAAAAGCCCCTAAAAATATTTTATTAGGTTATCCAGAATTTTTGGAAAAAAAACTCAAAACAACATTGGGAAATGATTTTGATAAAGTAATGAAAATTTTTTTAGAAAGAGCACCAATATATCTAAGGATAAATAATTTAAAAACAAATTTAAAAGACGAAAAATCAAATTTAGAAAAAGAAAACATTATATGTGAATATTGTTCTGCTTCAAAAAGTGCCCTTAGAATTAAAAGTGGTGAGCAATTTTTAAAAAAATCATCAAGTTATCAACTAGGTAACGTTGAATTACAAGATTTGTCTTCTCAATTAACAACAGAGGTCGATGAAATTTCCCCAGGAAAAAGAATATTAGATTTGTGTGCAGGAAGTGGTGGCAAATCTCTAGCAATTGCTTCAAAGCTCAAAAACAATGCAGATATATTTGCTCATGACGTCAATACATTAAAATTAAGTAATCTTTTACTTAGATCAAATAGAGCAGGAGCTAGAATAAAAATTATTGATTCTAGCAGCTTAAATAAATATGAAAATTTTTTTGATATCGTTTTCATTGATGCACCATGCTCTGGAACTGGTACATGGAGAAGGGATCCAAAGACAAAATGGGAAATAAATGATCAAAAAATTAAAACCTTAAGTAAAAATCAATATAAAATCATGAAAAATTCATGCAGCTATTTAAAAAAAAGTGGCTTTTTGATATATGTTGTTTGCTCATTGTTAGAAGACGANGGAGAATTGGTTGTAAAAAAATTTCTAATGAATGATCAAAAATTTTCACTTGTTAACAAACAGTTGTACCACCCAATAAATGCTAGTGATGGATTTTTTTTTGCTATTCTTAAAAAAAGATAATTAAAATTTCTTGAATAAATCCATAATTCATATAAGAACATATAGTGAACACNATAGATTAAATATGATTTTTATAATTTATTTTTTTGTAATGTTGCTAGATAAACAAAGATATGAAATAAGGAATTAAACATGACAAAGTTAGTTAACTTATCAGAAAGAGTATCAATGGATAAAGATAAAGCACTGGAAACAGCCCTTTCTCAAATTGAAAGAAATTTTGGCAAAGGTTCAATTATGAAACTTGGTCAAGATAACCCTGTTATAGATATCGAAGCTATTTCTACAGGATCAATTAGTTTAGATATTGCTTTAGGCATTGGAGGACTTCCAAAAGGAAGAATTGTTGAAATTTATGGACCTGAAAGCTCAGGAAAAACTACATTAGCCTTACATGTAGTTGCTGAAGAGCAAAAAAAAGAAGGAATTTGTGCATTTGTAGATGCTGAACATGCTTTAGATCCTGGTTATGCAAAAAAACTTGGGGTAAATTTGGACGAGTTATTAATTTCCCAGCCAGATACTGGGGAGCAAGCTTTAGAAATAACTGAAACATTAGTAAGATCTGGAGCAGTTTCTTTAGTTGTGGTGGATTCTGTAGCAGCTCTAACACCACGNTCAGAGTTAGAGGGTGATATGGGGGATGCTCAAGTTGGAGCGCAAGCAAGGTTAATGAGTCAAGCAATGAGGAAACTCACAGGATCAATTAGTAGATCTAATTGTATGGTTATTTTTATCAATCAGATAAGAATGAAAATTGGTGTTATGTTTGGTAGTCCTGAAACCACAACTGGTGGTAATGCTTTAAAATTCTATGCTTCTGTCAGACTAGATATTAGAAGAATTGGTGCACTTAAAGATCGTGATGAAGTTATAGGTAATTCAACTAGGGTAAAGGTTGTTAAGAATAAAGTATCCCCACCATTTAAGCAGGTTGAATTTGATATTATGTATGGGGAAGGGATATCAAAAGTAGGCGAAATCATTGATTTAGGAGTCAAATTTGAAATTATAGAAAAATCTGGCGCTTGGTTTTCTTATGGAGATGAAAGAATTGGTCAAGGTAGGGAAAATGCAAAGAAATTCTTAATAGAAAATATTGATATTGCTCAAGAAATTGAAGATAAAATAAGAGTTGCTAATGGTTTAAATAATAATTCTATTACAAATTTGATTGAAGATACTTCTACAATAGAAAATAATTAAGAGATTTAGTTTATGTTAAATACATGTAATATAAATTTTGTGAAAATTATTATTTAAATGAAAAATTAATGACAGGCTTAGCTGAAATTAGATCAACTTTTATCAATTATTTTAAAAGACACGGACACGAGGAAGTAAAAAGCTCTACACTTGTTCCTAGTAACGACCCAACTTTGATGTTTACTAACTCTGGTATGGTTCAATTTAAAAATGTTTTTACAGGGCTTGAAAGTCGTTCATATAATAAAGCTGTAACAAGTCAAAAATGTCTGAGGGCAGGTGGAAAGCATAATGACTTAGACAATGTAGGGTATACATCCAGACATCATACTTTTTTTGAAATGTTAGGTAATTTTTCCTTTGGAAATTATTTCAAAGAAACAGCCATACCCCTAGCTTGGGATTTAATAACAAAAGAATTTTCTTTACCCAAAAATAGATTATTGGTTACTGTTTTTCATACAGATAATGAAGCAATGGATATTTGGAAAAAATATGCTGGTCTTTCTGATTCTCAAATTATCAAAATTAAATCAAGTGATAATTTTTGGTCGATGGGAGCAACTGGTCCTTGTGGACCATGCTCAGAGATATTTTTTGACCATGGTTCAAATATTGCTGGAGGTCCTCCTGGTTCCCCAAATGAAGATGGTGATCGATTTGTTGAAATTTGGAATCTAGTTTTTATGCAGTATGATCAGTTAGATAATAATAAAAGAGAAGATCTTCCTAGACCCTCCATTGATACTGGAATGGGATTAGAAAGAATGGGCGCAGTTCTTCAAAACACCCACGATAACTATAATACTGACTTAATGAAGGCACTTATTGATGAATCTGCAAATCTCTCAAGCCAAAAAGTAAATGGAAAGTATAATATTCATCATAGAGTTATTGCTGATCATATTAGGTCAATATCATTTTTAATAGCAGAAGGTATTTTTCCCACTAATGATGGAAGAGGATATGTTTTAAGAAGAATAATGAGAAGGGCTATGAGGCATATTCACTTTTTGGGAGTTAAAGAGCCTATGCTGTATAAAATGGTTGCATCTTTAACACGAGAAATGGGAGCGGCATTCCCAGAATTGATTGAAGCAAAACAATTAATTGAAGAGAGTTTACTAAATGAAGAAATCAAATTTAGATCCACTTTGGATAGAGGCTTAAAACTATTGGATAAGGAAATAAATAGGTTAAATAAGGGAGAAAAATTTTCTGGTGAGGTAGCTTTTAAATTATATGACACATATGGTTTCCCAATTGATCTAACNCAAGACGCANTCAGAGATATTGATATAGAAGTTGATATTGAAAGTTTTAATTTATCAATGGATAAACAAAAACGACTAGCAAGAAATGCATGGATAGGTTCAGGAGAAAAAATAATTGAACAAGTATGGATTGATTTAGCCAATAACTTAGATCCAACTGAATTTCTTGGTTACAATTCTTTGAATTCGCAAGCTAAGATACTTGCAATTGTTATAGATGGAAATGTTGCAGATAAAATTGAAAATGATAAGTCTGCAGAGTTAATTTTCAATCAATCACCTTTTTATGCAGAAAGTGGAGGTCAAGTTTCAGATACTGGTATAATAAGTAACGAAAATTTCGAAGCAAAAATTGAAAAAGTAAGAAAAATATCAGGTTTAATGGTTCATAAAATAATTGTAAGTAAGGGAAAAATTAATAATGGTGATTTAGTAGAACTAGTTGTTGATGCAAATAGAAGAAAATCAATAGCAGCTAATCATTCAGCAACTCATTTAATGCATCAAGCTTTAAAAGATGTAGTTGGTGTTCAAGTTAATCAAAGAGGGTCTTTGAATGATTCTGAAAGATTAAGATTTGATTTTTCAAGTAATAAAGCAATTTCTACGAATGATATTCAAAAAGTGGAACAAATTGTAAATAAACATATCTTAGAAGATACAATAGTTGATACAAGGGTAATGGATTTAGAAGAAGCAAAAAAAATAGGAGCTCAGGCACTTTTTGGTGAAAAGTATGAAAATGAAGTAAGAGTGGTATTGATGGGTTTTAANTCTTTATNGGATGCAAAATCNTCTTCTTTAAGAGAAAGGTTCTCTATGGAACTTTGTGGTGGAACTCATGTACATAGAACTGGAATGATAGGATCTTTTATAATAAAATCTGAAATGGCTTCTAGTTCAGGTGTTCGTAGAATTGAAGCCCTCACAGGGATGAACGCTATAAAATATTTGCAATTAAATAGACTATATATAGATCAAATTACTTCAATCTTAAAAATNCCAATTGAAGCAGTAGATGAAAGGTTAAACTCTTTATTAACTGAAAAGAAAACATTAACTCAGAAAATAGACCAACTAGAGAAAAATAAACCATCCAATTCTGATTTAGGGCATGATAAAAATATCAAGATCATAAATGGTATATCATTTGTTGTTAACAAATTAGACAACTTGCAAATNAAAGANNTGAGGTCTTTGACGGATGAATACAAACAAAAATTTGATAAATGTATTATCTTAAATTTATCAACTCATGTTAAAAACACTATCTATACGGTTGGGGTAACCGATAATATAACTGCTAAATATTCAGCTCAAGACATTGTAAAAATTTTAAACCAATTAACTAATGGAAAAGGAGGCGGCCGTTTAGACTTTGCGCAAGGCGGAGGTAATGAAATATTAAATACAGAAAAATTAATATCAAAAGTTGAATTTTATATTAAAGAAAAATAAATCATNGGAAAAATCAGTATTCCANAATTAAATTTTTTTCCACCTGTTCGATAAATTGATATGTATTGAGCCAAGTTTGTTCCTTTCCAACCAACATAGCTAAATCCTTTGTCATTGACCCATTTTCAACAGTTTTAATTACTACTTTTTCAAGTTTAAGAGCAAATTCTTCAAGTAACTTATTATTATCTAATTTAGCTCTGTGTTTTAGTCCACCTGTCCAAGCATAAATTGATGCTATTGAATTAGTAGAAGTTTCGTTTCCCTTTTGATGTTCTCTGTAATGTCTTGTTACTGTTCCATGAGCAGCCTCCGCTTCAAGAATATTTCCATCTGGAGTCATTAACTGACTTGTCATTAATCCTAATGAACCAAAACCTTGAGCAACAGTATCTGATTGAACGTCTCCATCGTAGTTCTTACAAGCCCATACAAATGATCCTGACCACTTTAAAGCTGCAGCTACCATATCATCAATTAATCTATGTTCGTATACAATTTTTTTTGTTTCAAATATTTCTTTGAATTCTTCGTCATAAACTTTTTGGAATAAATCCTTAAATCTACCATCATAAGCTTTGAGAATAGTATTTTTTGTCGATAAATAAACCGGCCAACCCAGCTTTAATCCATAATTAAAAGAAGCCCTAGCAAAGTCAATAATGGAACTATCAAGATTATACATGCCCAGAGCTATGCCACTTGATGGTGCATTAAAAACTTCTTTTTCAATAATATTACCATCTTCACCTTCGAATTTAATTGAAAGTTTGCCTTTTCCTGGAAAAGTGAAATCAGTTGCTTTATATTGNTCTCCGTATGCATGTCTGCCAATAATTATGGGAGATGTCCATCCAGGCACTAAGCGTGGTACGTTTTTGCAAATAATTGGTGCTCTAAAAACTACACCTCCTAAGATGTTTCTTATTGTACCATTAGGAGATTTCCACATTTTCTTTAAATTAAATTCTTCAACTCTTGCTTCGTCAGGAGTAATTGTGGCACATTTAACACCTACTCCAAATTTTTTTATAGCATTAGCAGCTTTGATAGTAACCTCATCATTGGAGTTATCTCTCTCTTCAATACCTAAGTCATAATAATGTAAATCTATGTCTAAGAAAGGNAGTATTAACTTGTCTTTAATAATTTTCCAGATAATTCTGGTCATTTCATCCCCATCTAATTCAATAATTGGGTTTTTAATCTTTATTTTATTTTGCATTTTTAATTATCCAAATTTTGACGAATTAATATAATATTGAGAGTAAACTAAAAATTTAATAAGTTTTGAATTGTATTATCTAACATCATGTTTATAAACATGATACAAGTATTTTTTTGGATATAATGTCAAAACCACATATTATTCTATCAAGACCTCAATTAGGAGAGAATATAGGTGCTGCAGCTAGAATAATGTATAATTTTGGCTTACAAAGTTTGCGTTTAATTTCACCAAGAGATGGTTGGCCAAATAAAAAAGCAGCTACTGTATCATCAGGTGGTGGCAGTTTAATTGACAATGCTATTATATACTCGAATTTGAATGATTCTATTCATGATTTGAATTTTGTATTCTCTACCACAATTCGTTCTAGAAAATATTCTAAAGAAGTTTTTAATCCCGAAGAAGGTGTTAAATTTGCAAAAAAGCTCATAAAAGAGGGAAATTCAGTTGGAATATTATTTGGTTCGGAAAGAGCAGGATTAAATAAAAAAGAGATATCTAGTTCTAATGCAATAATTTCAATACCAGTAAGTGAAAAATTTAAATCCATAAATTTATCTCATGCTGTTGGTATAATTTCATATGAATGGTTCAAGAATTNTAAAAATAATGGANCAGAAAAAATAGATGAAATTAATAAATTTCAATATGTAAAAAAAATTCATNTTGAAAAATTTGTTTTAAAATTGAAATCTCAACTGCAAAAAAATGGTTATTTTTGGCCTGATGATAAGGTTGATAGTTTGAATCTTAATATTGATAATCTTTTTCATGGTTTAGAGCTTACAAAACCAAACTTAAAAACCTTATTTGGTATAATAAAGGCCTTAGATAAAGATAAATAAAAATGTCTCAAGTTGTTTATTCCAAAATTTTATGCGTCTGTAAGACGCAATAAAATTATAAAAAACAAGTATATATTAAAAAAATGAATCAAAACTTAAATACAATATACAAACCAGAATATAATGCTAGAATTGTTCATTTTTGGTTGTTAGGCCTCCTTTTTCTGTTATTACTCATGATTTTAATAGGCGGTCTGACCAGATTAACTGATTCAGGACTTTCAATAACTAATTGGGAACCCATAATTGGTGCTATTCCACCATTATCAAATACAGATTGGGTTTTAGCATTTGATCAGTATAAATTGACAAACGAGTTTAAAATTCAAAATTTCAATATGGACTTGATGGAATTTAAAGTTATTTATTGGTGGGAATGGGGACATAGACAATTTGGCCGTCTAATAGGGTTATTTTGGTTTATTGGCTTCATTTATCTATTAACTTTTTCAAAATTACCNAAGTTATTAAAAATATCGTTCTTTACTTNAGGCTGCCTANGATTATTACAAGCTTTAATAGGATGGTGGATGGTCAAGTCCGGTCTTGATAAGGAGGCAGGTTTACTTGATGTTGCTTCTTATAGATTAGCTATTCATCTTAACCTAGCTTTGATAATTACTTCATTAATATTTTTATTAATTAAGATTAATAATAATTGGACAGTGAATATTAATTTCCAAACTATTTTAAAGAATTTTTCTAAAGAAGAATTTTTTATTACAATATTTATTTTTAGTATTTTTATTCAAATAACCTTGGGTGCTTTGGTTTCTGGTATTGATGCTGGCAAGAGTTATAATGAGTGGCCTTTAATGGATGACAATTTCCTTCCTGAGGATATTTTTTATTTGGACCCTAAATATTTAAATTTTTTTGAAAATCCTGCAACAGTTCAATTTAACCATAGAATTATGGGTTATTTTTTATTTGTATTTGGTATATTGATTTGGATATTAGATAGATTCAAAAAAACACCAAATACAAAAATTAGACAAAATTATAATTTGTTATTATTGCTAATTATTTTTCAAGTTGTAATAGGAATTCTTGCAGTTGTTAATGCTGTTCCAATTTATTTAGGAGTTTTACATCAACTATTTGCAGTATTGCTTTTATTAGGAACTCTAAATTTAAGATTTAATTTATTTTTGGTAAGAAATTAATTTAATTATTTTGTTTATAATCATTCAGTCCACTCTGGTGTTCTTTTTTCAATGAAAGCAGAAATGCCCTCGTTTGTTTCCTCATAAATCATGTTTTCTGCCATTACGTCAGCAGTATACTCATAGGCTTGTTCAAGGCTCATTTCAGCCTGTTTATAAAAAGCTTCTTTCCCAATTTTTACTACTCTTTTAAACTTTTCTGTAATTTTAGAAGCAATTTCTTTTGACTTATCTTCTAATTCATTTTCTTCAGTAACATGATTAATCAATCCTGCTTCATTAGCTTGATATGCATTAAGGAAATCTCCAGTTACAAGCATTTCAAAAGTTTTCTTTCTGCTAATATTCCGGGATAATGCAACCATAGGTGTTGAGCAAAAAAGTCCAATATTTACACCATTTACTCCAAAACTTGCATTTTTGGACGCTACAGCAATGTCACAGGTAGCAACAAGTTGACAACCAGCAGCAGTTGCAATCCCTTGCACTTCAGCTATCACTGGTTTAGGAAGTTTTTTTATAGCAAGCATAACCTTAGAACATCTATTAAAAAGGTCCTTAAAATAACCTAATCCTTTATCTGAAGAATTTCTTGCTTTTTGCATTTGTTTTAAATCATGTCCAGCACAGAAAGCTTTTCCAGTTGATTTTATGATTACTACTTTTGTTTCTGAGTTTCTAGATGCTTTTTCTAATGCTTTTGTTAATAACTCAAGCATTTGGTCAGATAAAACATTTAATTTTTCAGGATTATTAAATGTAATAATTTCAGTTTTATCCTTGACTTCATGTAAAAGAATGTCACTCATAGATATCTCCAGATTATGTTAGTTCTTTTTTAATAATAAGTTTTTATAATAAGAAATGAATAAAGAAATATCAATTAAAGAGATTAGAAAAAAACTGAAGGAGATTTTCCCCCAGGTTTCTGAAACATATCAAATTTTAGATATCAAAAATTGTTATAGTGAAGTAAAACTTTTATCAAATAAAAATAATTTAAGACCTGGAAATACTATTTCTGGTCCTTCTATGTTCAAACTAGCAGATATATCTTTTTATGTAGCTGTTATGGGATCTATTAAATTAAGTGAGAAATCCGTTCCAATAAATGTTTCCATTAATTTTTTAAATAAACCATTACTATCAAATTTAATTGGTATTTCAAAAATAAAAAAATTGGGCAAAAGAATAGTTGTAGGAGATGTTGAAATTTTATCAGAGGATAAAAAAGTTATTTTTGCTCATGCACTTTTTACTTATTCAATTTCAAATAATTAGCTTAAATATAAATTATTTTTTACAATACTGACGATTATTATTGACGAATTTAAAAAATTTCTTAAAAGGTAGTAATCAAATAAAAACTACCTACCATGAGTATTATTAAATTATGACTATTCACAAAACATTTAGTATAAAACCATCTGAAATAAAGAAAAAATGGTTGGTTATTGATGCTGATGGTCTAGTTTTAGGTAGATTAGCTTCTCTAATTGCTAAGTACTTGAGAGGTAAGCATAAACCTAGCTACACGCCACACATGGATATGGGTGATAATGTTATAGTAGTTAATGCTGAAAAGGTTGAATTAACTGGTAAAAAAAGAGAAGATAAAACATATTACTGGCATACAGGTTATCCTGGTGGCATAAAATCCAGAAAAGCTTCTGATATACTTGACGGTAAATTCCCCGAAAGAGTTTTAATGAAGGCAGTTAAAAGAATGTTGCCAAAGGGACCACTAGCAAAACGTCAACTTACAAACCTTAGAGTATATAATGGTAATTCTCATCCACATGAAGCTCAAGATCCATCTCCAATCAATGTAAAAGAAATGAATTTTAAAAATGTTAAGAGAAATTAAAATATGACAGAAGAAAAAAAATCTCTAGAGGATTTAAAAGAACTTAAAGAAAAAGATGCAGTTACAGATATAGAAACTTCAGAGGTTAAAGAGACTGTTTCATCAAAAGATGATCTGGGACGATCCTATGCTACTGGGAAAAGAAAAGATGCTGT
>FUFK010078855.1_pt1 | contig 54911 bp, 54 predicted proteins | sample 1021851 | NCBI WGS metagenome assembly FUFK01 (sample SAMEA51879418, study PRJEB19060) | metagenome | reverse complement strand
CGATGCATTACCAGAAACTGTAAGACCTGTAAGAGTTCCAACATTAGTAAGAGAAGAGTTTACAACAGCAGATCCAAGAGTAGTTGCATTTAATGTATCTACGTTGTTTACCTTGAATGCCTTACCAGATGCAATGTTTAAGTTCTCAGAAGATCCTAAGTTGTCACCTGTTGCTTCAAATTGGAATGTTTTGTTACCTTCACCAGATTCGATTGTAATACCACCACCATCAGCAGCAGCATCGTTAGCAGCACCGTTTGCAACTAAAATGTTTTTGTCAGTAATAGTAACGGTTGTAGAATTAACTGTAGTGGTTGTACCGTCTACTTGGAAGTCACCAGCGATTACAACTTTACCTGTATTATCACCTACCGCAGCAGGGTCAATAGTGATTGTTGCAGGACCTGAGATTGTGTTTGAAGTAACTCTAATTGCAGACCCTTCAGCACCTGTATGGAATTCAGTACCAGTAACAGTGCTTGAAGCATTTACAGTTCCAGTTACACCTAATTGTGATCCGTTGAATGTAAGATTTCCTGAGTCTTCTAGTTCTCCAGATGTACCTGCTAATACAACTCTTCCGTCAGTTAGATCAGATATTGCTGCTGAGTTAGCAACCAAACCACCTGCAATATTAGCACCACCATCAGCATCAATTGCTCCGTTTACATCGACTGTACCTGTAAATGTAGAAACACCAGATACTTTAAGTTGTGTAGCATCTACAAATGCAACAGTACTAATTCCTGTAACATTGACTGCAGCAAATGTAGCACCTTGTCCACCACCAAGAACATAGTTCTTGACTCTAGACATTGCAGTTTTTCTATTAGTGCCACCTGCTCCATCGTCTACAATAAGTAGATCAGCATCTACTAAATCAGCACCAATATCTGTGCCACCATCAATATCTAAAGCAGCAAGACCAACTTTATTTGCTGTAGTAATTGTGTTTAGTTTGCCATCTTCAATTGACCCTGCTAGTTGAGCATTGGTTATAGTGCCAGTTAAACTTGAGGTAGGATAGTTAGTAGCATCAGTTAGGTCGAACGCTGGAGTTGAGTCTGATCCACCTAACGCTAAACTTACACCACCATAAGATACTGTGCTGTTTGCTAACTTACTATTTGCAATTGATCCAGCAAGTTTATCGTTAGAAATTGAACCTGCTAGTTGAGCATTGGTTATAGTACCAGTTAAACTTGTAGTAGGATAGTTTGTTGCATCTGAAAGATCGAATGCTGGAGTTGTATCTGATCCACCTAATGCTATAGATACACCACCTAAAGATACTGTGCTATTTGCTAACTTATTGTTAGCAATTGAACCTGCCAACTGGGTATTGGTTATAGTGCCTGTTAGACTTGAAGTAGGGTAGTTTGTTGCATCTGAAAGATCGAATGCTGGAGTTGCGTCAGAAGCACCTAACGCTAAACTTATACCACCAAAAGATACTGTGCTATTTGATAATTTATCATTAGCAATTGAACCTGCTAGTTGAGCATTGGTTATAGTACCAGTAAGACTTGAAGTAGGATAATTTGTTGCATCCTGAAGATCGAATGCTGGAGTTGCATCAGAAGCACCTAATGCTATTGATACACCACCTAAAGATACTGTGCTATTTGATAATTTACTATTTGCAATTGAACCTGCCAACTGAGTATTGGTTATCGTACCACTCAGACTTGAGGTAGGATAGTTAGTAGCGTCACTTAGATCAAATGCTGGAGTTGCGTCAGAACCACCTAAATTTAGACTTATACCACCAAAAGATACAGAACTGTTTGCTAACTTACCGTTTGCTATGGAACCTGCTAACTGATCATTGGTTATCGTACCACTCAAACTTGAAGTAGGGTAGTTTGTTGCATCTGAAAGATCGAATGCTGGAGTTGCGTCAGAAGCACCTAACGCTAGACTTATACCACCAAAAGATACTGTGCTATTTGATAATTTATCATTAGCAATTGAACCTGCAAGTTGATCATTAGTTATCGTGCCACTCAAACTTGAAGTAGGATAGTTTGTTGCATCAGTTAAATCGAACGCTGGAGTTGAGTCTGATCCACCTAACGCTAAACTTACACCACCATAAGATACTGTACTGTTTGCTAAGTTTGAGTTTGCTAATGGAGTTGCAAATGTAGCAGTCCCTGCTACATCTAAATTCCCGTTAGCATCAATAGCACCTGTGAATGTAGAGATACCAGATACTTTGAGTTGTGTAGCATCTGTAAATGCTACTGTACCAATACCTGTTACATTGATTGCAGAAAATGTAGCACCTTCTCCACCACCGAGAATGTAATCTTTAATTCTTGAAGCATCTACCTTTCTATTTGTACCACTTCCACCGTCGTCAACTATAAACTCATCAGCGTCAACTATAGCAGCACCGATATCAGTTCCACCATCTATGTCTAGAGAAGTAAGAGGTACTGTTCCTGCTGATAAACCTGAACCAGATCCTGTGACTGTTGTAGTATATGATAGATTACCTGACCCATCACTTACTAAAATACCGTTTGCTACATCGGTGCCAGGTAATGTATACGTGACATCTCCACCTAGTGAATTAGGTGCTTTCAGCATTATTGCTGAAGTTCCGTTGTTAGATCCTTCTACAAGTTTTACGCCACTACCAACTGTAGCAGTATTAACTTGCCAAAATCTACCAGAACCTACAAATTGATTATTATTAGTTGTAGAGTCAATACCAACATATAAATCATATTTGTCTACGGTAAATCCTGGTTCTCCTGCTCTTAATCCTGGTAGATCTGCAAGATTACCTCTCTTGAACTGAATTACTGGTGATGCCATTTTACTAACTTCACTAAGAATTTTTTCTCTTTTTATTTATTTTTTTTCAAACGTTAAAGTGTAGATATACTTACAAAAAAGTTCCAGCGTCTAAATCTATCTTGTCGTCTAATGCCTGATCTAAGTAATTAATAGTTGATGTTGATAATCCAACATTTGGAGTATCAGCAACAGCAGAATCAACTATCTCATCGGGAGATAAAAATACAAATTTTCCTGTAGAGTAATCAAAACTAAGCACTGACTTATTTGTATTTTCTCCTAAATTGGAACTTACAACATCTCCTAAGTCTCTTAAATTTGTCACGTCTCCTCCTCCTCCTCCTCCTAATAATGGTGTTACATTTATTGGAAACGATCCTCTCACTCCACCCACGCCAATTGATAAATTAGCATCAGCAGTTTGAGATACAATCCTTACTCCAATTTTTGAATTAGATGTAAATCTAACTCCAAAATTTGAATTAGACATATTAACTTACCGTTCCGTTTACTTTTACCTGCCCTGTAATAACTTTAGTTTTTGTGCCGTTATTAAGGTTTTCAATAACAATGTCATAGTCATATCTACCAGCCGTTAAAATTCCTGTTTGTGTATCTGTTAAAGATATTGTTAAATTTCCATCGCCTGGTGTTGCACCATAAGTGGCAGCAAAACTAACTGATCCTGCTGATGTAAAATGTTTTCGCATTTTTGCAGAAAAAGTATATGGAGTTAGATCAAGAACCGAACCATCCGATTTCGTCATAGCATAAATTCTCTCAAAGTCAGTGCCCTGTTCTATCACAATATTTAAAGCAGGTACTGCCATCTTCTTGAATTACACTAATATTATTTAGAGTTATATAATATAATTTTCTTTAATTCTTCAATCTCTCTTTTCAATTCTTCAATAGTATTATTTTGTTTTACTCTACTTTCTTTTTGAAACATATACTTTTGATATGCCTGTTGATCTACATTTATTACGGCATTAGTATTAGTGTCTTTTTCAAGATTTGAAAAATTTTCTATTTTTACTCTTTTGTTTTTCATTTTTGGTTTTCATCATGCAAGAGCTATTGTTCTAAAATCTTTTATTAAAGGCACCGTTGCTTGATTTGTAGAAGTTAATTCAACCTTTATTTGAAAAGCACTAAACTGAGGTAGATTATCAGCAGTGAATGTATGATCTATAAAATTAGTACCTATACTTGATGGTTTTTCAGTATCTGATGAACCATCATTATTTTTAGGATCAATAATATTATCATTTACATCAAGGTTATTAAAACCAGGCATTAAGGAAAATATTTTATTTGTTTGTGAACCATCAACTCTTTTCAATCTATATAAAACTCTCACATCAGCAGAAGGAGGTTTAAATATACCCATTATTACTTTAAGTGAAGTTGCTGGACTTTCAAGATTTATTATTTTTGTTAAGTAATTAAAATTATGAGGGTCTTCTTCTAATAAATTAGGTCTACTATCTGTTCTATAATCTGAAATAGGGGCATTTATTCTTCTTGTAGTTGCAGTTAAATTACTATTAAATACATCAACAACTGGAGATACATTACCATTATCAGTTTCAAGAGTAAATTCTAATGTAAATGATTTAGCACCAGGTAATTCTGCCAACTTTGAATCTTCATTTACTTTAGATGCAATCATCCTTGGTGTTTCAAATAGTGTATCATTGTTCAAAGATATAAGTTCAAAACCTTTATCAACAAAAGATGGTTCATTACCATTAATACTGCTGGCAGACGTTGTTCTTACTTTTGTTTCTATAAATGTATCTTCAAAATTAGTTGTTTGTACATTAGGAGTTATTGATTCAAACATAATGTTTTGAGATGCTTTTACCTCACTACCACCGACAATTTCATCTTCTGTAAAATACTTGTTTCCAGTAATTTTAAGAAAATATTGATCTAATGTAATTTTATCAGATATATTATTAGTAACATTAGCAAAATTATGAGTGGTGTTAATTTTTCTGAGAGAAACACCAGCAATTTCATATTTTGATATAGGAGTATCGGCATCATAAGTTCTTGGTATAGAAAAATCTACACCCCTTGTGTTTATACCAGTAAGAGTATTTTCACCAACACCTGTATATGATATTATTTCTTCACCAATCAAAGCAAGACCAGGATTAGTTGTTGTTACTTGTGATCCTTCAAAGAAATTAAAATTAATAGAACTACCAACACTAATATTTTCAAAAGAACTTGCTGCAAATCCGACAGTTATTTTTGTTGAAACTTTATCACCAGTAGCACCATTTATTTCAACAGTATTATTACTCTGATGCATACCATGATTATTATGCAATACTCTAAAATGAAGTCCATCATTTTGATCTGTATTTACATTATATGATTTTGGAATTAAATGAGAAGTTGTAACTCCGTAACCTAATGATGAATCAAAATACTGTATGGGATTAGTTAAATCAAAATCTTCTCCACTGATATTTGTCAAACTAAAACTATTCACAGAAGTCACTAGTCCTACAGTCAATAAAAGATCTCTTCCTAATGTATTGTCACCAAGAGTTGCTGTGAGTGTGTCTCCAACTGAGTAAGCAGTGCCAGTTCCCACAACTGCAATACTATCAATAGTTCCCCCTGAAACAGTTACAATTCCAGTTGCACCAAACCCATCCCCTGTTAGTGTTGTAAAATTGACTGATTCAAAAGTTCCATTTGAGTATCCTATTCCTGCATTTGTTATATTAAGACCTTGATGATCACCACTTAAAGCACCATTTAATGATTCAATAAAACCACTTGCAGTAGTGTTATTCTGTAAAACTTTTCCACCAATAATATATTTGTCAGTATAATCTGTAATAGCAGAAGTTAATCCTATATTTGCTTTTCGAGAGAATACTTCAATTGGATTAGGAATTAATTGATTTCTATCTGCAAAAGTATTAAGTTGTGCGTTGTACATCCTAAATGATGCAGGGCCTGGTGAAAATTGTGCTTTCCTTGCAGTAAATTTTATATCATCAGTTTGAGTAGGAGTGTATGTTGAAGCATTTTGCGATTTAAATAATGTGCCTAGTGTAGGTTGTTTATCTATTATGATATTTGCAGTATCAGCAGACATTGCTGTAGATACCTCAACATCACCTACACGAGAAATCCATATATTATATTCATCAGTATCTGTTATTAAAATATAAACATATTCACCTTGCTGTAAATAAACAGGACTATCAAATGTAAATGTGGATGGTAGTGTTCCATCTATTGAAATTTCTATATTATTTGGTTCTAATGTAGTGCTTCCAAGAACAATATCAGTAGGCACACCATTCTCCATTGTTCTTATCTGCAACTCTACAGGTAATTTTTTACTTTTAGTTAAAAAATAAAAATCAACAGAAGTAATAAAGCAGCCTGGAGTATCATACACAAAGAATGATTGACCTAATGCGTCTTTTCTTGAATTCGTTTTACCAGTGCTGCTTGTTTCTCTTCTCATTTTTTTTATAGTTATTTAGAGACTAATTGGGGGTTTAATCAATTAGTCTCTGTTCCTACTCCTTCTTGAACCACTAGACCTAGACCTTGAGGATCTGCGATTTTCCCTACTTCTTCTTTGCCTTTCACGGTATCTTCTTCTTCTTTCTTCCCTTCTTCTATTAGAAGGTCTTGGTCTCGCAGGTACGGGTTTTGGTTTTGGTTTTGGTGTAACTGGAGTTGGAGGTGTAGGTTTAGGAGTTGGTGGAATTGGAGATGGTTTTGGTCTTGGTGCTGGTTGTATAATAGTCTCAGTGACTTTCCTAATTTTAGTAATATTAATTATTACTATTGGTGGTGGTGGTTCAGGTATTGGTGGTGGTGGTGGAAGTGTTTTTCTCTCAATGATAGTTGTTGTAACTATAGATCCCTTAGACAAGAAGTTTGAAATTGCTGAACTTGGTGATGGAGACAACACTTCATCAATAGATCCAACTGCTTCTAAAGTAGATGATACTGTTACTTGATTTGTTCCATTAGAGAAACTAAGGAATTTATCATTAGGTATAAAAATACTTCCCGATACTGTGCCTTTATCATCAGTTATTAATCTTATATTTTTTACTGTGGCTTGTGCTCCACTCGTTTCTCCAACTAATTTCATCCCTACTTCAACAAAACCACTGTATCTTTCATCGGCTTTGCTATTCAGACTATTAATATCAACATTAAGAATTTCAGTTGTATCACTGTAGGATGAAGATAATCCAACATTTGGATTGTATGGGTTTACTGAATAAAATGCAGTAGGATTTAGATATGGTCCGTCTTTATGATTTGGTGTTGCTAATCTAAACCTTATTCTTTTTCTTCTTTGATGAGTGTTTATTGAAGTAACAACTCTTTTATTACCTTGACTAAAAGTATTACAGGGAGTAACTATATTATTTAAAACCAAACCTGAGACAGTCTCACCCGCTATAAATGAACCTGAGATAGGTGTGACTTCAAGTAATTTGGGTGTAGTAAGTTTTCTTCTCTCTGACATGTCAACTCTAGAGAAGAATGTAAAGAATTTTGTACTTGGTTTTAATCTCGTACCAGTAAATGATATATTCTGACTCCTCATGTTGGGTATAGCAGAAGTAGAACGTCTTGTTAAATTTGCACCTGTAGTTGAGTAACCACCATCTTCTCTAGTCACCCTCTGTTGAGTAAATGTATCTGATGTAGGATTTAATTTCAAAATTCCTTTGTAAGCAATAACATTAAATGGATTTAAATTAATAGTTCTGCTTGCAAATGTATTTTTTGCATGTTCAACTTCTTGATACTTCAACATTACAAGATTATCTTTTTTAGTGATATCATCCGATCCTAAATCTGTTACATAACGAGGATCTACACTTAAATCAGCTGCACCTCCTATTCCTATAAGTGCATTGGATCCTATTAAAAGATCAATACTATCAAAATTTCTCTTAGGTCCTAATACTGAACCAGCTTCAGTATTGTATAAGTCATTGTTAATTTCTATACCACTATCATCTTGTACTTCAAAAGTTGTAAAATTATCAACTACAAATCCTGATTTGAATCTATCAAGACCTGTAGATGGATCTTGCATAACAAGTGATTCTGTTTTATTTTCAAGTAATGTAAGTGACGTAAATTCTTCTAAATTTTCAATACGATTTTCTAAAATACCAATGTCTGACATCGTGTATCTTTTATTAGATCTATCAACAATTGTAATGTCAGTATTTACATCATACACATATGGTTGATACGTAATTTCTGCTAATTCAAACTGATTTTCAGGTGCCTCTGGTCTTACAGGTTTTCTTCTAGGTGTTCCTGTTGTAAATGTAAATTCTCCATCTTGATTTAAAAATAATCTATCAATTCTACCAACATAATAACTATAGTCAAAAACAATATTTTCATCTGTGACTAAGACATTAGGGACAGATTGACCAGACCCCCCAAAATTTCTTGATGACCATTCAAATGGTGATAATGAACCAGAATAATCTGCTACTCTTGGTCTAAAATCTACAACATCGCTATTCCTTATATTATCAAAACTTAAAAGTTTATCATACAATGTTCGATCATAACTATTGGCAGTTATTAATTCTCCAGTATCCAAAGAATTAATTATAAATTTGTCAAAATATATTTTTAATTTTTTAGATGGTGTTGCTGTTTTTTCTCTTCTTATTAATCTAGAAAAATCATAAAATTCATCTCTTTGACCATTATCAACATAAAATGAATCTCTAATATCTTTATCACCAGCAGAAATACTACTAATAATTGCAGTAACTCCACTCTCAACAAAAGTTACTTCTTCATTTAATATAAATTCATGTTCATTTTTAATAAGATATAATACGTTAGTTGTTCCAGATTTTTCAAGTACAAGTCCAGCAGAACCAGATACGCTTCCAATAAAAATTTCACCTACTAATACATCCGAAACATTATTATTAGGACCACTAAAAGTATTAAGTGTAATCGTAGGAATTGTTGGATCAGTAGATGATGAAGATTCAAATACTGCATGTACCTCTAATACATCAGGAACATTAAGTGATATTTCTTTATCTTGAACTCTTAAACCATATATTTTTGAAAAAGTTAAACCATCTTGTATTGATGTCGATACACCTGAATATGTAAGATTTGATTTATCTACAACTAAAGATGAGCATCTTTTTAGTACTTTATTTTTTGACTGTACTTTTGATTTTTGCTGTGTAGTTATTACAACTATATTGTTTTTTGACGCATCTAAACCACTGATTGTTACTCCCTTACCACCGTTTGTAAGTGCAAATTGATCAGAAGTTAAATTTTCAATAGTGCCATCTTCATAAAATATAGAATATCTCTCAACGTCAAATCCAGCATATACAAATTCTGTGCCACTTAATGAGTCTAAATCTAACACACCTAATGTATTTGTTGTTTTACCTCTTTGTTCTTTTTTTACGAATATATCTGATATAGTTAAATCAACTGATTCTATATTTTTATCAGGTAATGGTGCATATAAAAAACCACTATTTGAGTTTTTTACTATTGTAGATAAAACATTTAAACCTGAAATATTAAGTTCAAGTGGTATTGGTAAATTTCCTTTAGCAACGCCAACAACATCTGCAACTGCTTCTAAGGTCATACTTTGAGCAGTTGGACTAACAGTTTTTACTTTATTGTATACTAATCCCTGAGAAGAACCATATGATACAATATCACCAGTTTTTATACCAGAAGTCCATCCACCACCTGTGCTTGTGATTGTTGATATTGCAGGAGAACCAGAACCAGGTGTAATGTTAAATGATTGACCACCAAAATTTATTTGATTTTTTAAAAGTGTATCAGCACTAAATGTTTGAACTCCAACTTCTTGTCTTATAGATTTAATATCACGGATACTAAACTCAGTAATTTTTGTTATTATTCTCCCATTACTGATACCATCTACACTTATTTGCTCGTCAACAGTAAAATCTCCAGATGTTTGATGTAATGTAAGTATTTTTCCACTTACACTTCTCAAAAATCCTCTCGCTCCAGATCTTTTACCTTGAATTAATGCTGGTGCTGAAACTGATAATGTTTCATTTAATGTTATCTCAGTATCCGTCTCTACATCAAATAAGAATAGATCAAAAACCGAAGCAGCATTTGAGTATGCAGAGTCAGTTAATTTAAAATCATATACTCTTGCTCTACCTATCGATTGTCCTGCTGGTTCGTCACGATCAGTGCCCAATCTATCACTACGAAGATCTACATAACCTGTAGTGGCAACACCTACACTTGCCCCTCCATATACATTATTAACTTGAAATCTATTTCCTGCTTGAAATGGAATACTTTGACTGAGAACAGTTTCAGTAGTTCTTGGTTTTGGAGCATCAAGAAATTTAGTAACTTTTGTGTCAATTTCAAATCCTTGTACAAAAGCAGAACCTGATTTTACAGAGAAACATAAAAGACCATAATCTGGATTATTACCAAAATCAGTTGGTTCATTTGCAAAATATACACCGAATTGTGAATGTCTATCATTTAATGATTCCCTTGGTTCAATTACAAATTTTCTTACATAATAATTTCCACTTTCTTTAAAAGTTCTTCTTGCTAATTCATCTGCAAAAACATTATATTGTGTTTGTGTATTAATTTCCTCTATAAAACCTTCATCAAATCTAACTAGTTCAATAAAATTTTCATCTGTATTGCTAGTAGGATCTTTTTTTGCAAGTTGAAGAGATATCTTTAATCTATCAGCACCTGGTGCAGAATAATTTGAAGAACCAGTAGCATTATCATATAATGATGAATCGTTAACTGATGTGACTATTTCTTCTTTAACAATAAAACCAATCTTATAAGATGGTTCATTTGAATATTGATCTAATAAAATAGTTTGATTTTCAACAGCAACAAAATAACCTCTTACATAATAAACTCCTTCTGCAACTGAAACAGATGATCCTGTTCTTATACAATCCTCACTTATAGTTGTAGCAAAATCGGAACCTGCTTCAATAGTAGTATTTCCATATTCAATATTTGATAAAACAATTAAATTTTCACTGTCTAAAAATTGTGTTTCTGTAAAATCTATAGTATCTGATTGTTGATACTTAATATAAAGAGTTGTTTTATTTTCAAAAGAATCTTCAGCCGCTAAAACTTTTTTAACAACTGCAGTTATTCCTGATTCTGCACCCTGTATTTCTAATCCAACTAATTTATCATAGTATAATTCTACAGGAACTCCGAAAAATCTTGGTTCTATAAGTACACAAAAATACTCATTATCATAAGAAACACCACCAGGTATTACAACTGATCCATCTCTGAAAAAGTGTTCTCCAAACTTTGATACCTGATCCTGTAATATTGATTGTAAAGTTGTAAGTTCTCTTGCTTGAACAGGAGTTCCAGGTTTAAACAAAACTTTGCTAAAATTCTTAGATGGTGTAAAATCATCAAAGTAAGGATTAACATTTAAATTTGTGTTTAATGACATGTTTTAAAACTCTACAATAATTTTTATATCTTCTCTTTGATTTAAAGCTCTCGTAACTTCTGGGCGATTATCAATGTAAATAATTTCTCCTGAGTATTTTTTAATTTCTGGGTTTGCAAGACCTTTTGTTAGTTGTTGACCAAAATAATATGTTTGAGAATTTATGGTCGTAGACAAACCAGTAAAACTAGTATCAATTTCAACTGTTTCAGTTCCTGAAGTAGTTGTTACGATAATATTGGTCGATCCACCTATATTAGGTTCGCTCGTAAATCTATTTAGACGGTATCCAAAGGTTGGTTTATCTCCAACAGAATTATTTGTTGATACACTTCTATCTTGCCAATATCTCATAAATTTTGATATTGGATCATAAGATATAATTTTTCCTACAGCAGTTGATCCTACACCTATAACTTGAGTTATATCACCATTTACTTGAACATTCATAGTAGTGGTCGCTGCACCAGTTAATCGCAGTCCGTACACTCCTGAAGCAGAAGATGATGTAAGTAAATTTGTTGTGTCATTTATTAGAGGATTTTTTATAATACCAATACGAGCAAACTGATTTCCTATAGGAAAATCAGGGTTTGTTACATCACTATTTTCAATTCTTGAATAAATTAAAACTTTATTTGCACCTAATTCCTGATATACATCAGCACCATGTCCTCCCTGTGGTGGTATTATCACAGAAAATTCTGCACCAGATCCTGTCACAACTGAATCTAAATCAAGAGTACCGAATGTATAATCTGATCCTCCGTTAGTAACCTGAACATCAGTTGGTTTACCGTTTAAAAATGTGACTGATGCTTCTCCGTCATACCCATCACCTCTTATAGGAACATTATTTTTTGTACCATTGAATTGGTATGAAGCAGTTGCAGTATCTTCTATTACTATAACTTCAATTTTTCCATTTACAGCTACACTCCTTACATCAGAATTATTATCAGATGTTAGATAGTCATTGGGAATTGAAATATAATCTTCCGTATCAAATTTTATAATATCACTTGGTTTTATCGTATATAAGTATTTCCAAATATATCCATCTGATTCAAGACGTGGTTGTAAATCAGTATGTGTAGGTTCCTCTAAAGATGGAATACCTTTATTATTATTTGTAGGGTTAGTACCGTTAAATATACAGACATAAACTCTAAAATCAGAATTTAAAACATAAAAATTTGCATTATATAAACTTGGTGAATTTGTTTGAGGACTTAAATTGTTAATATTATAATCATGACGATACATTTCAAAAATTGTACCTGATGACCATGATATTTTTTTTATAACCCTTACTACGTCTGTATCATTTATTTTTTTTGCTGATATTAAAGTATCGTAAATGTCGTTATAATTATCAAAATTATCTATAGGATCTGGTGTATTAGTGTTCCAGTCAGATGCAATATCAGTTGCATTTGGCAAACCAATAAATGAATAATAACTATTTGTGCTTGTAGAAACACCCGCTAAAAAATTAGACGCACTTAGAACTCTTAATTGATCAGTTATGATCGCTGGCATTACTTTCCGACTTTTTCATTTATTTATGTGTAATCCAAGAGAAGTTTTTCTACTCTTTGAATTGTGGGAGCAGTTGAAAGACCTACTAGACCATTAAATGTGTGAGCAGTAAATGCTAATCCTGATGCACCACCAGTAAATTTTGCCCAACTAAATGATCCGTAATTGTCATTAAATCCAGAACCAAGTCCCGCAGTATTTAGATTGTGAGGACTTTGAACTTCAACAAATACTCTGACAGACTGACCTGAACCCACATTGTCATGATGTCTGACTTGATAAAGAGTATCTAAATTAGTTGATGTAAATCCAAGTGTTGAAACACCAGTATTAATCATGGACGTTACTCCTCCACCTATGTTTGAACGTGAAACTAAGAAATAATCGCCTGTTGATATTCCTGATTTAGTAACTCCTCCGAATGAGTTTTCTCTTAAAACTGAATTTGAAGGAATGTAAAAATTAAATTGAAATCCTTTAGCAGTTGTGCCAATACCAATAATTGTCCCTTCATCACCCTCGACTGAAACTGAATCTATAATTTGAACAGGATTAGTGGTTGTAGTAGTGCCATATCCAGAGTTATTTTTTTGATCATCAACAATTCTAATTCCAAATGATTGATCTTCATCAACTTTAGTAAATCCAAGACTACTTCCACGAGCATAAAAAGAAACATCACCAACTCCTATACTTTTTATTAATTGAGTTGCAGGTTGTATTCTAGAAGCGTAAAGATCTCTACCTTTTCCTATCTTATTACCCTCAACAAATTTATCTTCCTGTTGTTTAGTCCATGTTACAGGTCTTAAAGGTGATGTTTGTGCTGATATTCCCTTTTTAGTATATAAAGTAGTTCTTAATGTATCTCTTCTTTGTATTCCAAGAACCACTCTTGCTTCTTGATTTGTTGGTATAATTTGCTTACGATTTTTTTCGATAGTTATAGCATCACCTTTTTTTATAGTTTGTAAAGCAGTTGTTGTACTAACATCATCATCGGTGCCTCGGTAAAATAAAACTTGCAAAGATGATCCAAAAACTGGTGCTTCAGTAAATTCTATTCGTGTACCACCATCAAAAACATACGATTTACCAGGTTGCTGAAGTACATCATTTATAAAAATAAGAAGAACATCTTTGACACTTATTAAAGATCCAGTTTTATGTTCTATACTTACGGGGATACGATTTTCGGTTAATGTAAATATTTTTTTACGACCATCAAATTCATTTGAAAAATCATCAAGAACTTGGAATTTTCCTAAAACCCACCCATTGAAGGTATCATCAGCAGTTTTTTCAACAGTAAATATGGCGTTTTTAAATGATGATCCTATAGAGGTCACGGTAGGAATACCTGTAAGAACTAATTCTTCACCTACTGTGAATCCATATCCTATATTTGTTAAATTATAAGAAGTTATACTCAACCCAAAACCAATCTCTACTGATACGGACGCTCCCACTCCAGTGCTTGAACTTAAAAGAATTTTATCATCATAGGGAACGGGATCATCAAAAATGACTTGTGGGGGATCGGTAAATGTATAACCTACGCCAGGTGTATTGATAAAAATATTTTGAATGAATCCGTTTGCAACTGTAAATGTTCCAGCAGCACCAGTTGTTGAACTTCCTTTTTCAATATTTAGTCTGTAAGTTGTATTTGGATTTGTATAACCTCCTCCAGAAAATCCCATTGCAACAGTTATTGTTCCAAAACCAGATACAATTGCTGTACCGACACCAGTTTCTCTTTTTTGATATCCAAATCCTTCTGAATTTCCTAATGATACAATTAATCCTTTTCTTGGAAGTTTATTTGCATTAACATCTTTTATATCAATAACATCACTATTATTACCAGTAAATGAAATAGAGGTAATACCAGTTGATGTTCCACCAATAAATTTATAATCAGTCTCTGGTTTTTGGAAAATATTATTAATAAGTATTACACCAAAATCAGAAGTAATACCAGTGGTATTTACACCAGAACTTTTGATTGTAAATGTTTTTGCTATTCCAGTAAAGTTTTGAGAAAGATCGTCAATTAAAATGTTGCCAGTATAATCACTTCTAGTAAAAACTCTACCTTGAAAAGAACTTCCTGAAGTATCAACAAAAAGTAATTTATGAGTACCAATACCAGAGGATGTTAATGTAATTGCAACACCAACTAAAGAATCTGTTTTATTTTCTGCAAAAGAAAAATTATTGGTTCCATTCTTTATGAGAAAATAATTTCTATTGGAATCTAATGGAGTTGGTGGATTTAAAGATTTAAATCTTATTTCTGTGCCTGTTTCAAACTTGTCTGTAGGAGTTGAGAAACTATTAGTTGAAACATTCACCGCACCAGATTGTACACCAACTGTTATTTTCTGACCCCCAAAAGGTGATTCTTTAAAATTTAATTGATCACCTATAATATTATAATCACCCACCATTAATTGAATAGTATCACCTGCTCCGTGATTTTCTTTGTTTGTTCCCATCCATTCTCTATCTACTAAAGCATCATTTGTGACACCGTTATATCCAATAACTTGTATTTTTAAAATCTCATCATTTATTTTAATAATATCATTAGCGTTAAATCCTCCAATATCGTGAAAACGTACCACGTTATTAAGAACTCGAACAACAGTGGTTGCAGCACCTACTCTTTCTACGATAGGAGATTGTATTATATTATCAATGGCAATTATTGCTTTTGTATTTGTTTTTCTTGCTGTCAACGTATGAGTCACACCTATTCCAACAGTTGTTAAACCTATGACAATACCATCTTTTGCATTTTGAAAATTTGCAGCAAGAGAAATTTTATTCTCTGAAACTTTTACAGCATAAACTGATCGAGGTAATGTAGTTGCACCTCCAACACCAGAACTATTGTGATCAATTCCTATTGCTTCACCAAAAGTAAAATAATCTAATTGTTCCCCTGTTCTAAAAAAATGATTAGATAATGTGATTGTATTTGCGGTCAATCCAACCTTTGATGTATCAGAACCATCAAATGTTTGCTTAAATATTTCATCTCCAAAATGTTTTATATCAAACCTACGTCTAAAACTTTTCGCAGGTTCATTAAACTGTTTATTGATTGATCCTAATGTAAAATTAAAAGACATTATGGTAGTGTAAAGGTTGTGTTATCGGCAACCGAATCTGGTTTATCAATTCTTATTTCTGAAACTCTGCAAATATAATTTTGTCCTGACTCTGGCAAGAACTTAATTACAGAATTTGGTGCAGAAACATCTATAACAGTATTTACAATGTCTCTTCTTGATGTGGTTGCAGTAGAGACATTTCCATACTTGTTATAATTAGCAGTTGCCTCATACGAATTGTTTGCCATGTGGAAGAATGAGACCTGATTTTTTGTTGTGTTTTCTATCTGAACAAGATATTTTGTTGAATGGAAGTTTGTATATGGAACTGTTGAAATAACCGTCTGAGTAGGTGATGAAGATGCAGATATTTCAGTTCTTTGTCCATCAAGTTGCGTATCACCTATTTCAAATTTAGTGCCAGGTATTCCAGTTGAAACAGTAGTTGCATTACCCACACTGGTTGTATAACTGGTTACGGTGACTCCATATCCTGCTTTCGGAGTAAATTCTAGATTGCAACTATTTGTATTTGTACCAACTCCTAAATTTAAAGTGAGAGTTCCAAGACCGACATTAGATTCTGATGATGAATATTTTATAAAGGAAACTGTTGTACCAATACCGACCCAAGAAAATTCTGCTAAATTTTTATCACCTGTAGTTGCACCCACGGCAACAAGCATTACACCACTTTTATATTCATTAAATGGAAATGATTGAATAACAGATGTTGTAGTGACACCTGACGCTTCAATATATGTTGCAAAACCAACTTTTTTGATATTTCCATATGAAGTTGTACCAACTCCCACTCCAGTAGATAAAGATTCTTTAAAAAATGTTATATCATATGTGAACGCAGTATTAAACGGTGTGAATAATACAGATATTTCATCATTAGTACTGCTATATTCTGCACTAAATTCTCCTAAATCAAATTTGTCAGATAAGTCTGAATATTGACTTGTAAACACTTTTATATTTGTACCAATACCTGAATGAGAAACTATAAATTCTGTATATTGTGTTTCGTTAAAAGATACGCCAGAATCAACATCAAGAACAATTTGAGCATAATACTTAGTTGCAACAATCCCTTCTCCTGAACCTCCACCATCAGCACCACCTGCAAACGGACCAAAAGAATCTAATTCTATAATTCTTATTAGATCAGGATCTGAGAAAAATTGTGGTGATATATCATCTATTTCAAGCACTCTATTTGATTTACATAATAATGATGATCCAAACCTTGTAGAGTTAAATACAACTTCATTAGATTTTTCTTCTTCACTATCAGTAATCTCACGAACTAAATCAAAATCATGTTTTTCATAAATTTTTCCAAGTGATTCCAATATAATTTCATTTTTTTGAATAGATGATCCACTTGTTGTTGCACTCCCGACAAGAGGTTTTGAATTTATTTCAAGATCTGAATGTTTTTTATAACCTGATATATGTGCTAATGAATCAACTGGTTCTGACCAACTACTAATACCTACTTTACTTTTCAATGAATAAGCAAAATTTTGATAATAATCACTATCTTGTATTCTTTGGTAAGACTCACTTGGTTTGCCTGAATCTGATTCCCATGAATATGGTTTTTTGACTGATGTAACTATATCAAATTCACCAAAATATTCTTCCATGAATACAATTACACCAGAAGATCCAGAACTACTTCCTGTTATCAAATCCCCAACATTAAATCCATTCAAACTATCTAATCGAAGAGTATCAGTTAATTTTTCTTTTGCTCCTGAAACATTTGTAACTGCATTCAAACTTCTTACTTCCTCTCCAGCAAAAAATTTACTTTCTTCAAGTTCAATATCTAATGACGCTAAAATATTTTTATTTACAACAGAACCAAATAATTGACCATCATGTGTACCAGGATTTTCATTTAAAACATATTTGATTGTTGCCTGATCTTCATTACTAAAATTTGCATTAGCTTCAGTAACAGTGAAAAATTCATATCCATAATCAGATGAATTATAACCATTTCCTGTTGATACACCAATGTTCTCTACAAATATTTTGTCTCCTACAGAAAAAGGTAATGGTAAACTTGTAGTAAAACCTCCTGTTGGGGTTTTTAATCTTAATGTAACATTTGGATTAGAGTAAGTTGCACTTATAATTCCAACACCATTAGAATTATTAAGTAATACTATTCTATTATCTGTTGCCCTAAAATTAGATCCAGAGGACACAACTGTGACATCACTAACAGCACTTGATGAAAGATTTGCCTGAAGTGAAACATCTTTGACAAGATTTAATTTATCATCATAAACAATAAGATCAGGTGGAGTAAGATAATTTCTACCTGTAGATCTGACACCAACTGATTTTATTTGAAAATTATCTTTAAGTACTACTAAATTTGGAACTGATGCTATTGGTTTTAAAGTTCTATCGGACGGATAATCATAACCAAAATCAACTATTTTTACTTCTTCTAGAGCACCTATTTCATTTGATAACGATATTAAAACCGCACCATTGCCTGTTGTAGATGCAACAGAAATTTTTGGTTCTAATTTATATAAAGAACCCTTAGTTGTGATCTCTATATCATCTATTGGTCCTAAAACGCTACTTGAACTCGTAGTGTACTTAATTTGTGATTCACTGGTGTATCCAACTCTTTCTGGTGTATTTCCTAAGAAAAAATTAAATGTTTTATCAGTAGTAGAAGTTATAGAGTGACTTCCAGAGAATTTACTATTATCAATTATAATTTTATTGTTATCTTGTATATTTTCATTTATTTCAATTCTTTTTAATTGAGGTTGTAAAGATAAAATTTTATAGTATAATATTTTTGGTAAATTTTCTGTTATACTTAAAGTAGTTTTGGATGATGTAATGCCAGGAGATAATTCTTTTGTAACCTCTATTGTCGATACTCCCGATCCAACAAATTTTCTTGTAAATTGAGGATCTTCATAAAAATCTAGTCTGGTATTTAATAATGAAAAGTGAGATGTATCAAATATTAATTTATCTCCAAAAGTAGCATGAATAGGTGGATTTACGGAACTTCCTACTGAGATATATCTTGTACCAGAATTCCAAGTTACTTCGACAGTGCTGCTTGCAGATGACACAACATCAAAATGCACATCATCAAGAGGTTTTAAACCATGAGTTGAAGCAGTAGAAACAGTTACTTCAAAGGTTGTTACATCACCTGTTAGTACATTTCTTACAGTTGAAAATTTTTGAGAATTACCTAATCCTATATTTGTTGTATCTTGATAAACAAGAGGTGAAAATTTCAATTTATCAAATTCATTATCTATTTTTGATCTTTCTGTAACTAATCCAATAATATCTTTACTAATAACTTGTACAAATAATCCTTTTCTAGGTAATAATTTATCAAATTGTATGGCTTCGTTTACTGCTCCAAAATGTGCAATTCTTAAATTTTGATCAACTGTTTGTGGATCATAAACTATTTCTTCACCATGTAGAAATGGATGATCTTTTAATAAAATTCCACCAACTGGTATATTGATACTTTGGATTGAATTTCCAGCACCAACAAACGTCACAGTTGATCCGATTCCAGTTTGATTATTTTGAATCGAAGTTGTTCCAAAACCTACTGAATTTGTAGGATCGAAAAATACAGATTCATTAAGTGTCGTAGTTGCACTTATTGGTCTGTCTAAATTAAAAGAAAAACTATTTTTTAATTTTATTATTGGTGAACCAAAAGTATGTGCAGCACCTGCAGTCCCGTTTTCTCCCTTTGTAAATGTAATTTTTTGATTTAAAAAATCTAATTTTATAACTTTTAAAACTTCATTATCAATTTGAACTAATTCATCTACATTTAATACATCTATATTATTTGATATTGTAACTGTAGTTGTAAGACCTACTGTATCGGTAATTGGAGTAGTTAAAAAATAACGTTCAATAGGGACATCTATGTTAAATCCCCCTTCTAACTCAGAAAAAGCACTATCTGATATATTAGATATTACTGCAGGAGTTTGATCCTTAAAACTATTAATTCCTATAGTTGAGATACCAACTACTCTTCTAGAATCTACAACAAAGTTTACATTAGGTATTGTTGTTGAAGTTGTAACAATATTTGTAGCAGCAACACCAATAACTTCTTTTACTTTTCCAGATGCACCAAAACCTCCTGTTTTTGAATTATCAAAAATTAATCTATCACCTGATTTATAATTTGATCCCGAATTTACTATAATTATTCCATCCTGCTCTACTGATCCTCTTTTGACACTTTCTATATTTGCTTGATTTACTACATATCTAAATGAATTGGAAATAAACTCATAATCCCTTATGTTATAATATGCAGTATTTCTTATTGACCCAAATTTATTAATATCAATAGTTTGATCTGAGTTAAATATAAAATTAAATGGATCTGGTCTTGAATTATATGTTGAACCTATTATGTAAGGAAATAAAGGATCTCTGTAATCTTTAAATGGACTACTAAGTGATTTATTGATAACGTCCGATAGAGTAGTGTAGTATGCATAAACACCATTAGGAAATTCTGGAGTTACTGCAAACCTTCCATTATGCTCATCTAAATCTCCTATACCTTCAATGTATGTAAAATCCTCTACAAAAAAACCAGGTTCAAATTCAGATATTGTAGGACCTCCAATTCTTTGACCAGATAATTTTACATAACTTGGTCTTAAATATTTTAAATTACCTACCCCATCAGTCCTTTCAAATGCATAAGGTCCATATATTGGATGTCCATCATATGCATAACCCACTATCCCTGAGTGAAAACTATTAGTTGCACTAGGTTTCACATAATCAAATAATTTTCTTGATAAGTAATAATTTACATAAGGATATCCATAATCACTGTTTTTAAAAGACTCATAAAAACCGTCATCATCTTTTACATCACCTAAATTTGCATATCTTTGTACTTTGTTTATTGTCCATTTTTTCAAATTTGCTCGTAATATTGCTCCAGAACCAGTTGTTCTTATTTTTATTTTTGTTTTGCTAATTGAGTATCCTATACCTTGAGTAATTACTGTGACTGAAACAACTTTACCATTAGATATATTTGCCAGTAATTTTGCTGATGAACCATCACCTTCAACTATTAAGTCTACTGGATTAAAATAATTAAATCCACCAAATTTAACAATAACCGAGTCAATTTTACCATTTATTATTACAGGTTCAAATTGTGCCTCTGAACCAGTTATTTCAACTACATTTGGTCTAAAATTATCATTAATTATTTTTGATCCATAATTATCACCAGATTCCTTTACAAACACTCCATCAATTACTCCCCTTGCAATAAGTTTTGCTGTAGCAGGGGATGTTGTTATACCCTGTGATCCACTGATAGAGATTTCTAATGGTTTATAGTTAAATGAGTGTATTCCACTCCCTAATGATGTTAATCCTACATAATCAGATCTATCTGTTGATATTGAAACTCTAAATTTATTTTCATTAATTTTGATGCAATAATAATCAGTTCCAACACCAACTCCTCCTACGCTAAGTCCAGTAGTGTTGTAATTTAGTATGTCTCCGTTTTCATATCTGTGATTTGGAATTATAAACTCATCTCTAAACGTATTAACTCCAACATTACCACCTTGATTATTAAAAAAGGTCTCTCTATTGTATAAATCAGTTGAACTTATAAGATTTACACTATCAACTACATTTCTAAAATTTTTACTTGTAAAACTTTGAACCCCTCCACCATTCGTAGATATTCCAATTGTCCCAATACCTAAAACTGCTTCAGATTTTAATCTTGCAAGAGATATAGTAAATGGATCCTTTACTATTGCAAAATAAGGAGAATTATTTTTTAAAAATAAATCATTAGAATTTTCAGAGGTATTAATTCCTATTTCAGTTGTTCCACCAGAATTGTATGTGATTTCTTCAGTATTTTTTAAACGATGAGGTTGTTTAAATGTAAATTCACTTGATGCTACACTTACTACACCACCAGATGTAGCAGCATCAAATGTTACAACTTCTTGCTTTTGTCTTAATTGTGCTCGTGCAAATGCTTTTCCATTACCTCCAGTTATGACAACATCAGGGACATCAATGTAATCACTGCCATTATCAGTTACAAGAATTTCTGTAATTTTTCCTTTTATTTGTGCTACAACAGATGCTCCTGCCCCCACATGTCCAGACTGTTGTATTGATAATCTAGGTGGATTTATCAAGTCATAATCTGAACCAGTATTTAAAACTTCTACATTTTCTAAACTGCCATAGTATATAACATCACTTGATTTATATGAAAATGCTTCAACACCATTAACAAACATACCCACTCCACCAGGCAATGTTTCAGTTTTTATATTGCTATAACTTGGTATTGAAAATTTTCTTAGTAATCTTTGAGGTCCTATAGATCCAAAACCATTATCATAAGGAAGTAATGTATGTAACCTATTATTTAAAACATCATCATTATTAAAAATTGTTATATATTCTCCTCTTCTTACATTCTCTAATGAAAATGATAAATTAATTAAATTATTATCTACCTTATTAATATAATAAGATTGATTTGTAGTTAATCCTGATACTCCACCATTTTCATTAGGTATATAAATGACATGATCACCACTATTATAATTATGATTTGGTATGAATAATTTATCATAAAATGATGAACTTACACCAATACTGTTAAATACTTTTTCTCTTTTTTGTGGATTTATTTCCCAGTGTGGTAAAGAGTTTGAAGCAACATACAGATCATCACCTGCCGAATATGTATTCTGAACATCAGCAGTAAAACCTAATTTAGTTTTTAATTTTCTTCTTATATAATAAGCAACATTAGGTAAAAGTTGAGGTACATTAAGTACAATAGTTTTGTATGCTATGTTAGCATTTATAATCGTACCAGTTTGAGTGTTATTACCATCAACAACTTCTACCTCATCTTCCTGAAAATATCCTGCTTCTTGTTGTAAAACTACTCTAAAAATATTAGGTGCTAATGTTGTAAAAGACTCAATTGGATTTTTAGATGCAATGTTATGAATCCACGAACTAAATTTAACATCTTTTTTATTTGAACCTAATCTATTAACATTAATAAAAACATCACTTTCTTGACTAAAACCTTCCCCTTTGAAATTATCTATAGCACCAACTATATAAAATCTAACTGGTAAAGACAAATCACCATTTTCATAAGATATTGCTTCATCTCCAGAAATAATAGTAGTTCCATATCCTAACGATGTTGTTAAACCAGTTACATTTAAAAATTCTGTATAAGTTTTACCAGTATAATTTAACGATATTCCGTTTGTAAAAAAAGAACCAGAATTAGCAAAACCTACTGTCGAATCAACTTGAATTATTGACACACCTACTCCAACGGGTAATGTGTTGAATGTTTTATTTGATTGCTTAAATGAACCTACTATTGTATCAGATGATAATCTAATTTTGTAATAAGTTTTATTTGGTAGAACAATATTTTCAACTTCATAGATAGAACCACTTGCGTCTTTTTGTGTAATTGATTGTGACTTAATTTTTTTAGGATCTCCAAATATCAATTCACCTATCAAAATATCATTAACTAGATAATCAGCAGCAGATGGTTTAAAAAGATATTCTTGTGGTTTTACAACAGAAACATCTTCTTCATATAGAACATTGAATAATATTTGGAATGCCTCTTGTGTTCCTTTTGATTTGTAAAAATCTTTTGCTTGTCTTATGAAATTAGACTGACTTAATTTACCTGTTAAATATCTCTCTTCAAAACCAGGTAAGATAAGTCCTTTTAATTTTTTTAAAAAAGTATTCAGAAATGTATTACTTAAATTTTTAACTCTTGATCTATCGGCATGAGTACCAACTCCAGATTTTGTAAAGGTAAGATACTCAGGAGCATTTGTTTTTTGATTATTTTCAATACCACTAAAACCACGAGTACAACCTATAAATGAAGTAGAACCAATTCCTGTATATGTTATTATCTCATCATCAATTTTTAGTAATCCATATTGAGATGGCCATCCATCCGTTGAGTCAACATAAATAGTAGTTTGACCACCATTTGTATATGATGATAATGATGTAAATCCAATTAAATTTTTATTATTGAGATAATTTAAACTTTTATAATCAACGAGATTATCAGCGATATCTGTTGATCCACCTTGAAATTCTTGAGAAATATAATATTGTTTTAAAAAATCTCCAAACAAAGGATTATCAGCGTCAATATACTCAGGTATTTGACTCTGAACTATTTCATGTATTTTTACTTTTGATAATGATGTATCAATCATTAATATCCGCTACTACTTGAATATGATGATGTTGATGATGTTGATGATGTTGAAGTTGACGGTGTTGTTGATGTCGTTGATGTTGTTGATGTTGTCGGGGATGATGATATTGGTTGACTGCTTTCAGAATGTTCTGCACCTGTCATTAAAGTACCATCTGCCATAGTGTGATATTCGCCATAATAAGGAACACCATTGACATATCCAACTAAAAGTGATTCGCCTGTGCTAGTTATAAGAGCACCACGAACTTTTGCTCCATTTGAATAACTAGATTTTGGATTAAATCTAGTACCAGAAACATTTGCACCTGAAGATATTGAATCTTCTAATGTACTAAATGTGCTATTACCAACGTCTAATTGAAGATATAATTCTTTTCTTGCAAGAACATCATTTGATAAAGGTATTGCCTCAATCTCAATTACATTATCTGCTTGAACGGTAGAAGTAATATTGACAGTGTTAATAATAATTTCGCCCTTTTCATAATCAACTGTTCCAAATTTAGTGGAAATAATCTTAATTGATTCTGTATTAGTTTGTTGAAAAAGAAAAAGATTTCCAATTTTAGATCCAGAAACAACTTGATCAGCCATATAAACGGTGCCAACAACCCCAGAAACAGAAAATCCAGTACTCTTGATGTTATAAGAGGGATTACTGTAATAAAATTCGTTATCGTAGCAAAGTTCATATTGGGAAAAGACGTTAACGTTTGCAATTAAATTTCTTCTAATTTTTACTGTTGTTATATTTGATGTTATTGCCGTATTTACTCCATCAATTAATGAAATTACCTTTGAATATTTAAATCTACCGCCAAATTTATTCAATTCTTGACTTTTTGAGTATTGTGTGACGGCATTTACTATGTCACTCTTTAAATTTTCAATATCACCAACAAAATTTGTGTTGTAATAGACAAAACTGTCTAATTCAACGAACAAATACTTCAAATTTACAAATTCTGGCACTATTCCAGCAACGGAATAGTTTTTCAAAGACCTTAAAAGTTGTTTTTTTGTTGAATTTGCTAAAAATAACCCATTTCTTGGTTTTGCTGCGATAAAAACACGTCCAAATTGTGGAGGATTTAACTCTTCCCCACCATATGCACTAACTGATTCAATGTTTGGGTAAATTGCGGGCAAAATTGCTTCATAATCATTTGCTGTTACTGCTCTATTTTGTGCGGAATAGTTTCTAGGTGCATAATTTTTAATACTTTCGACAGTTTCAATACTATCTCCATCACTTGCTTTAGTTAAAACTTGGAGATTAGGTGAAAAATCGGTGATGACAGTGTTTTGATCATCTACAATTGTCCCAGTAAACTCAAAAAATGATGCTCCGTTACCATCTTTACCATTTGTTACTATGTATGAAGATTCAATTATATTTCCAGTACTAAGTTTATTACCGAAAATTCCATCACCAAATAAAAGTTCATATTTTTCATCAGTTGTTTCTTGAATTAAGTATATGTTTGATGTGGATTTAATACCTGCTATGTTATTTACAAGGGTATATTCAGTTGCTGTTGATGATGCATCTGATTCTTTGATTTTTACTCTCAATGTAGAAGTGTCTACACCATTATTTGGAATGACATATCTTTGATTTGCCTGAGATTCATCTACAGTCCAAGATTTTTCAAGATACTGACCCTGAAAAATATCAACGGTACCTACACTTTCACCACCAGCAGATGAAAATATTACTTTTTCTGGTATGGAAAATATAAAATTTGTGTCAGATAGAGGTGAATTAGCAAAAACACCTGGTTGAAAGGTTATTGTAGATGTAGTAGAACTAAAACCACTTATATTACAAAGAACTTTTGCTTTTGCAGCACGTCTTGAACGTGGAACATACCCAATATTTCTTGCTAAAGATACAACATTTTCTCTAAGAGTTGCTGAATCTATAAAAGATTCATTTGCAACCATATTTGTATTGTAGGCAGTTATGTAAGAATTATATGCAAGAAGATTTATTATTACTGATAAATTAGAACCTTCAAAATCATGACCAGAAAAATCACTACTTTGTCTGATATAATCTTTTATTGAAGTTTTTATATCTTCAAAATTTAAATTTGTAAACTGAGTAAGTGCCATTATAGTCTTGTCGTTTCTAAGATGAAGTTAACGATTTGAGGAAGACCTGATAGACCAATGATGTCATATGAAATTTCAACTTCTAAACTGTTCTCATCAGGAGTTGGTTGCACTTTTACATTTTTTAAATTTACTCTTGGTTCAAAATTTGTTATTACAGTTTCAATTTCGGTTTGAATAGGGTCAGTAAAATCTTTTGATGCAAGTTCAAATAAAGAACCAGTTATTCTTGTTCCTAATAAATTATCAAAAAATACTTCTCCTACTTGAATTCTCACCAAATTTTGCACTGAACGTTTGATAGCATCCTCATTTTTTAGAGGAATAATATCATTTGTTATAGGATGACGCTTAAAAGATAGAGAAATATCCTTAAAACCTCTTGATATTGATGTGAGTGGCACCTTGGTCGATCTTATTTATTGATATTTATGACCTTTCCTTCGATGTTTTCCAAAAATAATTTTCTTCATTACCTAAACCATCACGATCATGACCATTTTCTACCTGATAATATACCGTTGATACTTTGAAATCAGGGTCTTTTGGATGTTCTGGTGTAAGACTATTATCATATATTCTCATTCTATTATTAGGGTATAGACAGAACTGTCCATTATCCAACTCTATAAGGTTAGAAGATTTATGTTCAGTAGGATTTTCACTTGTTGAGTAATCTATTGCATCAACGTCTTGATGATAATTATCTAATGTACAAATATATGTTCCTTGTTGTAGACCATAATCTCTTGTCATCACTTCAAAGTGCATAGAACCTATAAATTGTTTCTGAACAGCGACCACACCATAATCCATACAATTCCAAAATTGTAAGTTATGTAGTTCCATATCAGGATCTGGTTTTTCTGGTGACGATAAAAAAGCACTGATTGGTAGTTTGTCATACATCGCTGCATAATCTGGTAGATATGTTTCAAAATAAAATGCACGACCAGGTATTGATTTTGCTGCCACCCAAATTCCTTTTACATATTCTCCGTGTCCGCTTTTGTGATCTGTTAAGTATTCTTTTCTAACCCATACTTCATAAGCGGGTAAGTTACAAATTAGTGCTGCCATTAATCTTCGTCCATTCCTACATATTCAACCATTACATCATCTGGATGTGGAAAACCTTTTGTGTAAAAATCATCCGCTAGATCTTGCGTAATTTCCATCATTTCTTCCTCTGGAACCTTTTCATGAACCAATTCTCCACTGACAAATATGTTGTATTTTTCCATTAAAAATAGTATAATTATCACATGCTATATAGAGCAGTTGAGTTCTTAATTGATGGCAAAAGGTTTCAAGGTGGTAACAAAACCGCCAACTTCTTCAAAGAAGAGTGAGAGTGAATTCAGTATCGAAAAGGCAAGAGAACTAATTAAAGGAAAAGCAATTGTTTTCTGTTTGCCTGGTCGTGGTGTATCTTACACATTCTTGAAAAACTTCGTACAACTTTGCTTTGAGTGTGTACAACAAGGAGCGAGTATTCAAATCTCACAAGATTACTCCTCGATGGTAAATTTCGCACGTTGCAAATGTTTAGGTGCGAATGTATTGCGTGGACCTGATCAAATACCTTGGGATGGCAAATTAAAGTATGATTATCAATTATGGATCGATAGTGACATCGTATTTGGATTAGAACAGTTCTACAAACTATTCTGGATGCAAAAGGACATTGCTGCTGGTTGGTACGCTACAGAGGACGGTAGAACCACTTCTGTGGCACACTGGTTAGAAGAGGATGACTTCAAAACAAATGGTGGTGTTATGAATCACGAAATGGTTGATGGTATACAAAAACGCAGAAAACCGTTTACCGTTGACTATACAGGTTTTGGATGGGTTCTTATTAAAAATGGTGTTTTTGAACATAAAGAAATGAAGTATCCATGGTTTGCTCCGCAAATGCAGGTATTTGATTCTGGAGAAGTTCAAGATATGTGCGGTGAAGATGTCTCATTCTGTCTTGACGCTATAAAAGCGGGATTTGAAATTTGGTGTGATCCTACATGCCGTGTAGGTCATGAAAAAACGAGAATTATTTAATTATAAAACAGTAACTCTGTGAAACTTTGCAAAATGTTCCGCTTGCTCCCATGTATGAACCATAGGTTCACCCCAAATGTTGAGTGAGGTGTTTAATAACACTGGACATCCAGTTTTTTCATACCAACGCTCCAATATAGGTCTTAATACACTCGGTGAATCTTTTGGCACTGTTTGTACCCTCGCAGAATTGTCTACATGCAATGCTGCGGGGATTTCTTTTGGTTTTTTACAATTATAGACATATGACATGTATCTAGACTCTTTTGGCATGTCAAAATAATCTTGTGCATGTTCCTCAAGGATGGCAGGAGCAAAAGGTCTAAATTTATGACGTTTTTTGATTTTATTCATATGTCTTTTCATCTTCATCGTTCTAGGATCGCCTAGAAGACTCCTATTTCCTAATGCCCTTGGTCCAAACTCTGCTTTTCCGTTTGCAATGCCACAGCGTCCGTCAGATAGGAGTATGTCAACGACATCACTAGGGAAACATGGTCTATCGATGTTAAATCCTGTATATGGAGTAAATTTTATTTTTTCTCTAGTAATTAATGCTGCTGCACCGAGAGATCCACCAGCATCGCCAGGATTTGGCATAATCCAAAGATTGCACATCTTTTGTAACTTGCTGTTTGCGACACAATTAAGTGCAACACCACCCCCATAGCAAATATTGTCTGAATATTGTTTTGCGTGTTTAAATATTTTTATCAAAGAGTCCTCTAAAAGAATTTGAGCACATTTTGCGACATTTTCGGGTGTTTTATCTTTTAAATATTTTTGAAAGCGTTGATTTACGCCTCTATGACAATTTGAGTAGAATATATCCTGTAAAATTTCTGTAGTATAGTTATCAGAGCGTCCAAATGCTGCTTGACCCATAAAAATATACTCTTCATCAAGTGGTTTCCATCCTGCCCACTTAGTAAGTGCGGTATACCAGAGTCCTATTGACTTGGGATAGCGATACGACCAAATTTTTTTGTATTTTGCTTTACCATTTATCATTTTTGCCTTCCAAATCGAAGATGTGTCCCATTCTCCGATACTATCAACCACAACACACGCTGCTTCTTCAAAATTACTAGTTTGAAAAGCTGCAGCAGCGTGACAAAGATGATGTGGAAAGCATTTATCAGGTTTAATTGGTAATTTTCTTGGTTTTAACGCTGTTTTAAACTGTCCTGCAAAAAATTGACGTGTTTTTTTCAATAAAGGTCTTTCATAAAACCCAACTTTCTCTTTTGGATCAATAATATAAGGTTTTAAGCAAAGTTTCTTGTCGTGTTTCTTTCTACTCCATCTTTCTGCATGATCCGCATTCACTATTATGCCGTTTTCTATAATACATAGTGCTGCATCATGAAATCCCTCACTATATCCAATAGTCATAATAAATCAAAAGTAATATTTACCATCCAAATCAATGAGGTGATCCCATTCTTCTTTGTTTGGTAGTACTTTATTTAGGTCTACAAAAAAAGATTGCAAAACTATTCTTGGATGGTTGCCAGATTTGTAATAATGCCATGCTTTATCCATATTATTAAAGGCAAACAATCTATTAGGTTTCCATTCTACTTCAACTTCTCTTTTATTTGATTCAAAAGTGGCATTCAGTCTATGATAATCATCATACTCAGAGTCATTTTCACATAATATTGTCCCATATGTTTCATCTGGACTTATGTACAACACATTGGTAAAAAATCTGGCATCATAGTCACAATGCATAGGCATAACATAGTTTGGTGGACATACTGCCCAATGCATAATTTTTTTAACAGGAGAAGGATACCCTGAGTAGAGATATTCAACATCTCTGAACTTGGGCATCATTTTATGAACTACGTTTGCTTCAGGTAATATATCTGTATCACACCATCTTATCCATTTACCTGATGGTGTTAATTTTGGATTTCTATGATACGCCATTAATTCATAATGTGCCATCCTTTTGATTTCTTCCCAACGCTCTTTACTAAGGAAATCATCAATCACCATGTGTTGCCATGGATCAGTGTTAATCTTCTTCTTCATAGATAAATGGATCTTGTTTGCGAAGTTTCCATAATTTATATTCTGTTTTAATCCAACGAATTAATCTTCTCATGTTAGTAAGGGGAAAATTTGTTTCCAATTTGTGCCACGCAATCTATCTAGGTCATCAAGATAATTTAGTAATATTTGATGCATTTTTGGATCTCCTTCTCTCCACATATCACGATGAAGAGTGACACTAACTTCTTTTACATCGTTATTAATGATTTTTTTGATATGTTGAGGTAAATGTCTTGGTTGTAAAAACTCAGGTGTTAAAACTCTATTATACACATCATCTGGTTTTAGTCCATGTCTTTCTAACCAATCAAATGTTTCTTTAATTGATAGTAAAGCGAGTGAGGTAGGAGTAAATGTGGCGGATACATTATCAAAATCAAAAACATTTTTTACAGTACTATGCCAATCAGTTGGGTAACGCAAATAATTATTTACTTCTGCAACCCCATCCATGCTCCATTGAAAACTAACAAATTTGAAGTTATCAATATATTTTTGCATCTTATCTCGTTTCATACAAGTAAAGTTTGAAACATATGCTAAATTTATTTTTTTACTACATCCGTTAGAAATTAACCTATCAAGTAATTCAAAGTGTCCTTTCATCAATGCAGGTTCACCACCACAAAAAGTAATACTGTTGATTTGATCGCTGTGTTTTTCTATATCTGCCAATATCTCATAAAATCTAAATGGATTTACTTTTTTAAAATCTGTTTCAAGTATATTGTCATCCAATTCGAGAAGATCATAATAATCTGAATTTACCTCTAATAATTGTTTGACTCTTTTGTTTCTTGTACTTGAGTCTTCTGGTCTACATCCAACACATTCTAAATTACAATTCATACTATAAATGTTTAATTCCAAATTTATTCCAGTTTCATATTTTCTCATCAATCTGGGTGAGGTTCCTGTTTCTTCTTCTCTTTTTATACATTTACTACAAACTTGTTCTAATAATTCTGTTCTCTCTCCACTTAACATATCTCGTCTTACCTCAGACAAGAAGTCTCCATAAAAATATTCAAAAGGTAATTGCTTTGATGGTTCGTAAATTGTTCTCTTTCCGTTTGGTTTATGTACATTCATCCAACAACATGGTTTGTAACCAGTCTTGGGATTATTTCTAATAAAAGTAAATGGATATGGACAGTAAAAACCTGATTTATTTTCGCTCTTTAAGAAAGACAAGAGATTCTCTTAAACCTCTACAAGGTTATATATGTCAATCAAATATTCAGCAATTCTTTGATGACCTATTGCTGATGGGTGCCCACCTCTTAATTGACCAACACCTAAGTCAGGAGCATAATTTTCAGGTTTTATCAAATGACTATCAAGAACGCTATTTTCCCACATCAAATCAGGAATATCTTTATTCTCACATAATGTTTTCCAATTACAATCTATTATTTTTTGATCATAATGATGAGACTTCATGTCAACAAAAATATAACGTATGTTTTTTGATTTAAAAAAAAGTTCTAAGAGATGTTGATTCTTCCATCTATTTTGTATACCCATCATATCACTGTATATCGATCTATAATAAATTGAAGCTGTAAGAAGTTCTTCTCGTCTAGTATTACTGAACCTTTGTGATTTACTGGCATGTCTCATAGTTTTATGAATACACATCCATCTTTCTTTATTTTTTTCATCATACCATAACCATCTTGATGGTTCTGTAAATTGAATGACTGCAAGATCTGCATTGTTATTAGTAAACCAACTGATTGTTTTTTCTACGATCCAATCATTTGAAACACCCGATTGTGCAAGATTAACGACTTCTGCATTTAATTTATTACCCAAAATGGTGCTATATCTTTTCTCTTCCCTTATTTTAGATGCACTCTCTGAATGTACACTATCATGACCTAATCCTTCTAGTTCTGCACCCCAAGTAATACTACAACCATTAACAAAAATTTTCATTGATCTAAATTTGGTCTATCAATTTAATCAATTCATCGGCGATCATACGATGTCCTTCTTTATTTGGATGTGCTTTTGGAGCTCTAGGTAAATTTTGTACATCCAATTGTAAATCAAAATCCAATCTTGTCCACTTGTTTATTGACATTATTATAAGAGGTATCTTATTCACTTTGCAATGATTCTTGATTGTATGATAATGTATTTCTTCTTTTGTATCATAAAATTCTTCACTCGTTACGACTCTGTAGTAATCATGCCAGAATTCTGCTTCTCTGGTAAACTTCTCACTTAATTTTTTTGTTTTTGTGCCACATAAGGGACAATTATAATGAAAGTTGCTTTTGCTGTTTGCGTCAACCTGCCCTACAATCCCTCTCTTCCATGGTCGTTCATAATGAGCTTTACTAAAATTATAAGATGGATTAACCCTTATCCATTTCTTTTCGTAATCAAAATAGAACTCCGTTCTTGCAGGGTATGACATTTGTATGATTGCCAAGTCATACATTGATTTAATATTATTTTCTACTATCAAATTCCTTACTATTCTATCATTTGAACCACCAGACTTACCGAAATTTGTTTCACGGCAATCATAATGATCAGACAATAATTTAGAAAATCTTTCTAATTCAGGTAATTCAAGTTCAGATCCTCTTGTCCAAGAGCATCCATCAAAATAAATGCTTTTAGGTTTCACTGTTAAAAAATATCATCATTATTAAAGGTATCACTATGTCTCCATATATTATCTTTCAAATCAGGTATATGAACAATTTTTATGTCTTCTTTACTATAGACAGATTTAATACCTGCATCTATCAGTTGTTCAAATTCTTTTTTCTTTTGTTCTGCTTCTAATTTCGTGAGATTCTCAAAAGCAATCTTTTTATCTAAGTAGACTTGGTAACTCATTGGATCATTGTGCGTGTGGGTTTTCCATCCCTACCTCTTATATATCTCTTTTTTTTACCCTCATTTTTTATTCTGCACCATTCTGTAATATCACGGTGTCTTTGTTTTGAATAGAAGGGTTGTTGAATATACCAAGTTTCAAAATTGTCATGATTTTTTGAATGATTGCATCTTTCACAAGAGCATATCACGTTTGTCAACTCATTAGTACCACCAAGGCATTGTGGGATAACATGATCTATAGTCATATCACTATGTTCAGTTCCACAGTAGGCACATCTGTGTCTCCATTTGTCTTTAATTGCCTGTCTCCACATTCTCGTCGCTTCTGCTTTGTTTTTAGTTTTTAATTGATATAGATACTCATGTGGAGAAGATAGGAGCATAAATTATTATATGACTATGACTATTTACAAATGAGAAAACCTTTATTAATTCTTTGCTTTGGTTTTCCTAAAACTGGAACAAGTAAATTTTATTATGAGTTAATAGATAATAAGATTTTACATTGTGGACATGATAAAGAATCAAGATATTTACAATTAATTCATGAACAGGGATATCCTAACCCTGACGTTGAAAAAAATTTTTTTAAATATTGTAAAAAAGGTAATATGGAAGAAGCAGGAGATGTTGCACCATTTTTTGATATAGAACAAGAATACTTTCAAAAACCTTTTACATATAAAAAATATAGGGATTATTACTTAAAATTATGGAAATTTATTGAACCATTAGGTTATAGAGCTGTTGCAGATTTTTCTACAGGTAATTATGCTTTACCAGATCATATATTTACTGGTCTCTATCATGAATTGAAAGATTATTTTCATGTAAAGGTTTTATTTTCACTTAGAGATCCTGTGAACAGGGCATGGAGTCATTCACACATGCTGGCAAAAAATAGTATGGAGATGGAATCTAAATTTCCTCATGATCATTACATGGATATATGTAACAGCAAGTACTTTCAAAAACTATACATTCGTACATTAGGAAGATTTATTAATATATTTGAAGTTAAAAATGTACACTCAATTAATATAGAGAAATTTTGGTCAAATGAATTGTACAGAAATCAAAGAATAAGTAATATTTTTACAAGACATTATTTCACAAATAAATATGGCGAACTGGTAGGGCGAGTAGATCGCCCTAAATTTAAAATCAGTATAACGAGAGATTCCCCCTTTAAAGGTAAAAAAATGAAATTGAGAGACAAGATGAGAGAATTTGGCGAAAGACAATTTAAATATGACATTGCCTTTTGGAAGAAAGCAGGTAAATTAAAAGCATGAACGATTTTACCGTATTCATTTATTTTGTAATGTTTGCCATCTTGGTAGGGACTACAATATCTTATATGAACAATATAATGAGAAGTACGTTAGACTCATTTAACAGAACTCAAAGAAGACCTGTACATCCTGAGATGAGAGATGTAAAATCAGGAGAGGAACTTCTAGTCTTCAAACCTTCAGAAGAAGAGGATGACGATGATGAAGGTAACGTTTTAATAACAAGAAAATGATTGGAATTATTGGAAATGGTTTTGTTGGTAATGCAGTTTACCAATCAGTGCGTGACAAAGTGAAAACTTATGTATATGATGTGGATACCAACAGATCATTAAATAAATATGAAGAGACAGTCAAACAGAAATTAGTTTTTGTATGTCTGCCTACACCCATGAGAATGGATGGTTCATGTGATTTAAGTTTGTTGGATGAATTCTTTGCAAATGCCCCTGAGTACGATTTCGATGAAGACACTAACCCAACCTACATTATTAAGTCTACTGTTCCTATTGGGACTACTAGGTCTTATAGTGATCGATATTGCAAGACAATTGTACATAATCCCGAATTTCTAACTGCCAGAAATGCCGTCAATGACTTCAAGGAACAGAGAAGAATCATAATCGGATCTAAGGATTACGAAGGCAACGAACTGGCACAGTTTTACAGAAACCATTGGTATGATGTTGACATCATCAGTATGTCATCCGATGAGAGCGAAGCGGTAAAATATTTCTCCAATACCTTTCTTGCCTATAAGGTGGCATATTTCAATAAGATTTATGACGTTTGCCAAAAGGCAAAATTAGATTATGACAAAGTAAGAAGAGGAGTTGTATCGGACGAGAGAATCGGTGAGAGTCACTCGGAAGTACCAGGTATCGACAACGACAGAGGATTCGGGGGCACATGTTTTCCGAAGGATATAAATGCTCTTATTGTTCAGATGGAGAGTTTCGGGGTGGATGCCAGTATGCTGAGAGAGGTTTGGAAGTACAATCAGGAAATAAGAACACTAATAGACTGGCATACAACCTAATGAATAATTTTGAAGAAGAGTGGTTCGATCACGAAGATAAATTAAAAAAAGTAATGCAACCACATGCAAGATTCTCTCTCTCTTCTGATGAAATAGATGAACTCAAAAAAACTTATGAGACACCAGAAAAACTAAAAGATGCAATGCAACCAAATGCAAGGTTTGGTTTCACTCCTGAAGAAGTTGAACAATTAAATGAAATCACAGATATTACACGATATGCAGAACACACCTCAAGATTATTGTACCTTGTAGAATACTGTAAACCTCACAGGTTAAAATATAAATTACCTTCTAATGTAATCAAGAAACTGAGGCATGCTCTTCCTGAATCAAAATTAAAAGATAAATTTGAAACATTCAATATAGTACCAAACAAGAGATATGATTTCACATTGGATACTATCAAGATGACATATGAATTACTTTCTGAAGGAGATTTACGAAAAAAGTTTGAAAAATTTCTTAAGAATAAATCAAGGTCATGTTAGAAGGATTTCATGATGCAATAGAAGATTCATGGGATAACCTTGATTGGAGAATACCAGAATTTAATTCACATACCATAATATTTGATGTGGTAGAGGTATATGAAAAATGCAACGATGTAATTACTATAAACCTTGATCAAATTGCATGGAAAGGAAAACATATAAAAAACAGTTGCCGTGGAGAAAGATATGACAACTGTGACATTTCGTTCCCACCAATCGTGACGAAGGCAACTAATCCTTTTTCTCTTCCTTTTAGATGTATAGATGGAAAACATAGATTAAGTAAAATGAGAGACATGGGATATAAAACTGTTCTTTGTAATTACATCACACCTGAAAATTTAAAATCTCAAGGATACTATAAATTGTTTGAATAAATATCAGAGTACTATGCAGTATTATTATGTCCTGTACTCCTGAATCTCTACTGAAGAAATATACCGAGGAACTGGCAGAATTAGAAAAATCACAAAAAGAACTGGAAGAATCATACGAAAAATATATTGCACTTGATAAACAATTAAACACAATAGAAGGAAAAATATCTGCACTCACAGAACTGATAACTCCTCATTCTCATATAGACTTAGAAACTGACTATGGATCTTCTGCCGATGAACTATCAGAAATCTGGATAGATACTGACACACTTGATGGTACTGTTAATATTACTTATTAAGAAGACTCAGGTGTTACCATAACCCATAGTACAAGAGTATATCTGTCTCCATTAGTGGCAGCAGATACCTCATGAGGGTAGAAATAATTTGGAGGAAAGGTGATTGCTTCTCTTTTCTTTAATTTAACTTGATAGTTCTGCTTGGGAAAATTAAATACTCCACCATCATAATCATCAGTAAGAGCAATAATAATACTTAATACCCTCTGCGAAGAATCATCATCATATAATCCATCTACATGTAGTACAGTTTCTCCCCAATGTTTCCTTACCACATAGGTTCCATAAGTTAATTCTTCAGGAAACCATTCATGATCCTCCAGTACCTTGTCTATAATTCCTTCGACTACCTCATATACTTTTTCATCCTGCTCTGGATAATCATCAAGATCTAAGTTATAACACTCTACATTCTGATATTCATCTATTGTCTCTATCTCAGTATTGTCCTTTTCAGTTTTATGTAGGGCGATTAACTCGTCACATAGTTCCTGAGTTAATACATCTTTATAGATTCTGATAGAATGATCCATCATAAAAATTCAAAAACATCCATACATGCTGCTAATATTATAGACCCTATTATGATATAGGGCACCATTTTTAATGGTATTCGTCTACTGAACATTATTTTTTCCTTTTGTCATTTTTTTTCTGCGAAAAAAATTTTCATATTTTAGATATTTAGAGGTCGAAATGTCACCTCTGTAGGTTAGGGACTTAAGCGTTTTTATTAACCGCCCCCTATAAAAATTTTAACATATAATTAACTGCTATTTTGAACTGTAAAAAATACCTAGAGCATATAATGTATTATTTCGCAAGTGCTTTTGTGACAGTGTTAAGAGTTATTTTTCATTATTTACAAATAGGGTTCAAATCCTTTATAATAAGATCATACTTCGTCTATCTTATTATGACCTTTCCTTTTCTCAAGTTTTCTAAGGGTAACGCTAAACTAGATAAGAATACTCTTATCTTTAATCTACCAGCTGGGCGTACCTGTCCAGGTGCTAAAAACTGCCTGGCATTCGTAGTAAACGAAAATGGTAAACGAACTATTAAACGAAGCAAAGATACTGAGTTCAGTTGCTTTGCTGCTGATTCCGAGCAAAGATTCCCTAATGTATTTAATCAAAGAAAATACAATTTAGACCTTTTAAATAAATCTTTTAAAGAAAATGGTTTTAATGGTATGGTTAATTTAATTACTAACTCATTAACCTATTATCAAGTGAAACATAATAATGTTTTTAAGGTCAGAATACATGAGTCAGGCGACTACTATTCAATGGATTATCTTAAAGCGTGGTTAGAAGTATGCGAAAATAAACCTAGTCTTAAGTTTTATTCTTACTCTAAGTCCTTAAATTTTTTCGATGGTTTAGCACTGCCTGAAAATTTCTATCTTACTAAGTCATACGGAGGGCGTTATGATCATCTTATAAAGGATAATGAGAGATCAGCGAAAGTAGTTTTCTCTGAGAGTGAAGCAATTAATCAGGGGTTAGCAATTGATAAAGATGAATCGAACTGTTTTAAGGATGACCCCTTTGCCCTTTTAATCCACGGCAGACAGCAAGCGGGCACACATGCAAGTAAATCAGTCTGGGCATTAAAGAATAAAAAGAGATCAGGTTAAGATCTCTTTTTATAATAAGGCATAAAAAAAGACCCCTTAAGGGTCTTTATATAAAGAAGGGGTTGTTAAACCCTTCTTAGTAACTTTTGAGTTAGTGATCTCTTTTTACCTGTGTAATGGTAGTAAGCAGTTCTAGATCTCTTAAAAGCGTACTGTTTAATTGGTTCGTTGTTTCTGTCTGTCATCTTAACAAAACCAGTTTTAACAAGTGCTTCCAAAATTAATGCTCTGTGACCATCTTTTCTATATTCCCAGTTATTAAAAGATGGGTGGCACTGTTTAACAATTTGTGTTAATGTGATCCCGTTTTCTGCCTTAATAATTGTTTTGAGAATCTGGCGAGCGGTTGGAAAATTGTTCATAATAAATTAATTAATTTGTTTACTCTTTTATAATATAATAAAATGGGTTCAAATCTATAAAAAGTGGACACTATTATTAGTGTCACAATCCCTGTAATATTTCTGTAACATTTCCCCAAATGGTTCAAATCTATGTTATTATTATATTATAGAGATCTGGGGTAAGATCTATAAAATGTTCGACACTCACCCTGCCATAAAATAATTGTATCAATATGTTACAAAATGCTGTCAAGTGCTTGTGTGCCACTTTGTTAACTGTCACACTCATGCTTATTGAGAATGAGAATCAATTGCAATCTCACCTGTCTTATTCTTGTCTCAGTCTCATCAGTCTCAGTCTCATTAGTCTCATTTATTGAGAATTGTGAGACTTGTGAGATTTCTGAGATTGTCTCATCTGTCTCATTCTTTATACTTAGTCATCGCAATCTATTTGGATTGTTTATAATTAGTAGGCACAATTTGCTCTGAATTCTTATTATATAATAACTGTAAATCCTCCCAGAAAAAAATATTTTGAGGTGCTGGATTTTTCTTAGAGAGGTCGCTAAGAGAACAATAACTTCACACTATTATAAGATAACTAACCCTTTATGTTATAATAACAGATGCCTTATAAAATACACGAATATATTTAATTAAACCTTTTTAATATTTTAATAAACGAACACGAAAACGATACAAAACACGAAGTTTTAGACGAATTTATTCTCCTCCAGTATTATCACGAAGATAATCCAATTCATCAGACTCATTACTCTCACTAGATTCTGAACGAAGTGCGTCTGGATTGCGTGTAGATTCTGAACACGAAGAAATATGCTCCCAAATATCCACGAAGTTTCTCAACCATTCTTTTTGGAACATAGTCAGATCTATATCCTGACCATAAAGATAATCTTCAGCAGATAAAAAGTTCCCATCACCATTTCTTTTTAATTGTTGCAGTACACACCAATCAACATAAACAACATGTAGGAATCTATGGTACATGTTGTCAAACTTATCATGTGACCATTCTTGTGAATTGCTTTCTGTCATGATTCTCCTTTCTTTAATAATAACATGGTATACATTATCTTATATAAAGATAACCTCCTGCCCATCCTGATACACCTAAGTTCTTAGCATTGTGTAAGAATTCTCTTTCTGTGATAATTCTCATATCAAATCTTACATGTTTTGCAGGAGCGTTCCATGAAGCAGGTTTGTAAACCTGTCCTGTTTTTCTATCAACAAATGCATGAACAGATCTTTCTTTGTACTGATTTGTTGCATACTGTCCCATGTCATCAAATTCCATAGAAACAATCTTGTAATACTTTTTACCAGTTTTGACTTTATAATACTGTAAGTTCTCTCTATCTCTATAACCACTCTGTTCGTGATAATTACGATAGTTCTCTGTAATAGTATCAGCATAGGTTTGAGTCCATGCTTTGACTCTTGTTTCTAGTGATTGTTCTGTGATAGTTTCCATAATAAGAAAATTGATTTATAATAGTATATTAATCTATTTTTGGTTCATATCTATCGTCAGTGTGACAATTTTTTAAGTGTCTTTACCTTCTGATAAACTATCTAACAAGTTCATACTTCTCATTCCCGCAATCATATCATGCTCAATGTTCTCTTCCAATTGACTATCATATAGTCTTATTGAAAGTTCTGAATTCGATACATCATAACCGTCTCTGTTCAATGCATGCTCTACAATGTTCCATATTTTATGAAGTTCATCATCTTGTAAGAATGTTTGAACTGCATAATAATGTTCTGAATCAATGGTCATTATCCTTACCTTCTGATAGACTATCAAGTTTTGATACTGTCCATTCAAATGGACTATCATCACATACTATTTCTAGCACCTCATTAAATGTGGTCTGGTCAATGTGATCTGGTATTCCCAAGTCATTAATGAATAAGACGATATCAGACACAACTGATTGCTGTTTATCTGAGAACTGAATAGTACGAGTCCACTCTACATCTTTGTTTCTGTTTTTCATTAGAACATGACCTCATTAAATTTTTTTGGGTCATTGCACAATAAAGTAAGACCATTAACGATCATAGTATTGACAATACTTCTGTTCTCAGGAGTATCGTTCATAGTAATATGTTCCCATACTCTATGATTTGCATAAGAGATTTGTTTTGGAGTGATCTCCTCTCTTTCGTATCCTTCAAATTGTTCTTTAACAATCATTGGTACTGCATCAAATACGTTCATGATCTTAAAAATGTGAATGACTTAATATAATATTAGTCTATACATGGTTCAAATCCATTGCTCTTGTGACAGTTTGACAACTGGTTTTATTGTTTATTTGAAAATCGTCTTTGACTCTCCTCTGTCCTTTTTTTATGACTCTCATAGTAAGTAAGAGAATCCTCTATTTTATTCATTGCCGAAGTTAATATGGGATTCCGTTTCAATTCTGGTGAGACGTAATGTAACATCTGCATTTGATCAAATAATGTCTGTATTTCTTTTTGTGTGAATGAAATTAAATGATTCATTTATGATGGTTTATAAAAGGAATAAATTTGTCGACCTCCCATTTGTATGATACAATTTCTGAATTGTCTTTCCCCATTTCAAATATTATTTGTTGGAGATTGTCACACAATTCAATTGGATTAATTTCATCGTCATCATCCAAACAGATTTTTACTGAAAATGTTGCTGTTTTCATTCGTATATGTTTCTTCTGTTTTTACTTCCTTTAGGTCTACCTCCTTTCTTACGACTACGCCAGTTATCAAATTTTTCTCTGATTATTAATCCTCTCCATAATCTAGTCTTAAAACGTACTTTGTCATGATCTCTTTCAATTGTAACTTCCAATGTACTATTGTCAGTTTCTAATACTTTTCCTTTGAATAAACGATTAGTAGTATTAAGAACTACATCTCCTACTACTATTTCTGAAAAATCTTGATAAGAATTTCTTTTGCTTTTGTTTGCACGAGAAATGTTTCCTCTAATAGATTGATATCTCGCTTGTTCTTCTTTTGAATAAGGCATTATGCTCCTTGATAAGATTTTTCAAGAGGAAAAACTTCCCCATCTTTGTCCAGTATCATGTCAAATACTTCGGTTTGTTCTTTGTTTAGATCGAAATCCATGTCTCTCAAAGTATCATACAATTTAGTCATATGATATATTTGATTTGTTGTTAAGTAAATATTCATGATGACATCTCCTCAAATTCCTTTAATGCTCTTCTTCTGGCAACATTCTCAACAATGTTGTTAGGTTCTTGTGGGAACTCTCTTTGAATTCTTTCTACTTGTTTTTCAAATAACATTTCAAGTAGTTCAGTGTTTCCAAAATGACTCATAATAAAATAATGAACTAATTCAATAATAATTTGGATTGATTTATAAAACAATATCAAATGTGACAATATTTAATTTGTCTTTGATATTGTTGATTGAAATTGTATAAAGTTATTCTTCCAAGTTTGATGATGATTTGCATGACATTTTTTGCATACTATAATACACTTCTTCATTTCTTCTTCTGTTGCTTTTTTACCTAAAAATCCAACCATGTCACCCACTCCAATTTTGACCATCCTTCTTCCTTGTTTTCCTAATTGGTTTTTGAGTCTTGCAAAATTTTTTGATGATGGTTCTACATGGTGATAATCAAATTCATCTATTCCTCCCTTGAAACCACACCATGCACATCCATCAATACAATCTTGTGTTTTCTTTTCTCTGTACCATGCTCTAGTCCTATGTTTAGATTCTAATGCACGTTTCTTTGTTAATTCTTTGTTTCTTTCATACCATTGTTTTTTTGCTTCTGCTTGTTTGATTGGGTCTTTAAAAGGCATAATTCTAATAATTTCAAATATTTTAGCATAGATTTGAACCAGATGTCAATTTATACAAAAATGTACAATACTATACCATTTTGCTCCTCTCAGAATCGCTTCTAAGGTGCCTGTAATTAAGTCTAGGTATGATAGTAACCCCCAAAAAACAAAAAAAAGAGTCGTTTTTCAACGACTCCCCCAAATTAGCAAAATGACTTATTTACTTATGAAAGGGCATTATGAAAAGAGTTTCTCACGCTCTTGTTGACTCTCCCTAACATCCTCGATGGGAACTCATGTCATCTTTGATTGAAATTGGCACGTTACAAGTAGAGTCATCGGTAACATTTCTTTCAAAGGAGCAGTAATAAGTGTAACACATTACCCACAAGTAGTATAAAGTTTTTATTTTTATTTGTCAACCCAATTATCGTAAACAAATGGAGCATGATCATAATGTTCTATGAAGTTGGAAACACCAGAAAAATGAACTAATTTAATTTTTTCATTTATATTACCATAGTAATCGATCATCTTATTATGACTATCACATTTCTGTTTCCATTGCTCCTCTAGTAAAACATTTGCTGCTGCACCAGATTTACCTTTATACATTCCATATCTTGCAAACCACTCTTTTGGTAAATAAGTAATGTCTTGTTTTAAATGATCTACTATGAATAATTGTTCTCCATGAAGATAAGGAGATTTACCAGTTCTATGATAATAATGTTGCCAATATTCTGGATTTTTTAAAAATTCATCTCTTAAATATTTTGTTTCTCCTTGATAAAACATTTGAAATCCACCATTGATTTTATTACCTCCCCACCATTTGTCACATGCTCCAAAATTTCCTTTTGGTAAATCAAAATTTATAATGTCATCTATATTACCAGTAACTACGACATCAATATCCATGATGAAACATTTCTCTCCTGTTAGGAATGGCATATTGTGAAAGTCGAATTTATACCAATGCTGTCTTATTTCATTTCTTTCAATTAATGGGATTATATGAATATTTTTATCTAATCCTTGGGAATTTTCTGTATAACAAAAAAACTCAAGAGGAACTGTTGAGTTTCTCTTGAGTCCTTTATAAAGTCTGTTTACATAATGGGGAGAATACTTATTCCCAACTTTAAGAGTTAGAACATTAAGCATTTAGAACGTAAACATTTTTTGTGTTGGAGTACATGTTCTCAAAAACCTTGATTGCATGCTGAATAGAAATCGCTGTGATTTCTCTTTCAATCCTCCAACCTTCAACGATTCCTGATACTGTGAAATTAGTCATAATACTCCTTGTGTAATACGGTTGGTCTTACAGGGATTAATGGTAAACCAATTGTTGCCTAGTGGGATGCTAATAGCAAACATCCACATGCCATACCTTTTTAGTTGTCGATTTCTACTAAACGATCAGATGATCTCATAGCATTGATGAATTTACCCATTGATTCCTTTTTGGCATATGTTTTTGCAACTCCTTGTGTTACATAATCATATGCTTCTTGATCTCTTGCTTTGAAATCATACTCCTGATCATTTGATGTAAACTTAATAGAGACAATGTTGTTCTCTTTAAATTTTACGTTTCTGATAGCAGATGAATTTGTGATTTTGTATTCTTTCATTTTTAATGAATGATTTAACTACCACATATTAACATGGATTTGAACTCCATGCAACTATTTAAGGGAGAATCAACTCTCCCCCTCCTGAGATTCCATTACTGCTGTTTCATCCAGTTTTGTATAAAGTTGCATGAATGACTCTTTGGTATCATCATCAAATCTGTTTATACAATACTGAATTGCTTTCATCTTATTACCAAAGATTTTGTATGCTTTGATAACATGAGTCAATCTTCTTGTAGAAATGATTTCATCAATTCCTCCTTCTTTGAATGTCTTTCTTACAATGTCAGACCAGTTACATAGATGGGTAATGAAATCTGTAATATCTCCAGTTAAAGGAATATTAATTGATTCACATATATTTGAAAGAATTTTAATCTCTGTTCTAACATGAGGATACTCTTGTTCAAATGTGATTGGGAATCTTTCTAAAAATGCTTCATTAAGAACGTTAGTTCCAATGAATCTACCATCGTCAGAACCTTTTCCTTTAGTATTAGCAGTAGCAATGATATTGAATCCTTCTTTAGGTTGGATGTACTCTCCTATCTTTTTAAGGAATAAACCTTTACCTTCTAGTATTGGTTGAAGGCACATGATTTTGTTTGATGCTAGATCAATTTCATCAAGTAATAAGATAGCACCTCTCTCAAGTGCTTCTATAACAGCACCATTGTGCCATACTGTTTCTCCATTGACTAATCTGAATCCACCGATAAGATCATCTTCATCCGTTTCTACTGTGATGTTGACTCTTATTAATTCTCTACCTAATTGTGAACATGCCTGTTCTACGCCAAATGTTTTACCGTTACCAGATAAACCTGTAATGAATGTAGGATAAAATAATCTAGATGCAATAATCTTTTTAAGATTAGAGAAATCTCCGAAAGGAGTAAATGTTTCATCTTTCTCAGGTATAAGATTTTGCTTTGGTTTTTCTGTCACATGAACAGGTTTTTGTGGAACAACAACACTTGGAGTTTCTTGAATAATTTTTTCTAGTTTTGCTTTTTGATCTGTAATGCTCCAATGACCACGTTTTACCTTGTACATGTTTAAGTACTTAGTAATTGTTTGATATGAAACTCCATGCTCATTACAGTATTCTTTTACCATGTCAGCATTAAGTTCAGTTCCATAATCTTGAACTAGTCTCTCTTTGTGTGGAGAAAAATCAATAGTGAAAGGCATTTGCTTAATTAAATAACTGATCTTAGAATACTATCTTATTATCTTATAAAGAACATCTTTTGTGACAGTTTTTGAACTGTTTTTTAAGTGCCTTAACTCTACGTCTAGCATTTCTCAACGCAACTGGTCGCAAAGATCTTTTTTGATCTTTACGACTATGATGTTGCCAATTGGGTGTAATTCTACTCATTTTTGGGGGTTACATATATACCTAAACATAATTACAAGCACCTCAGAAGCGATTCTGAGAGGAGTAAATTAGGCAATTTGATCCATTAATGCCTGTGCAACAACTTTATTGCATTTTTTACCATTAAACATCTTTTTAAATGATCTGGATATATCTGCTTTGTTTACATCATCTTTTCCTTCAAGTAATTCATTTAAATCATCAATACTATTTAATCTTCTTTGAGGTATTCCGATAAATGTTGACCATTGTTTTCCTTTGAATACTGCAACACCATTTTTCCTCATATCTTTTTTATATTTTTCATAATCAATTCCATCTCCATAGGTAGCATAAAAATTATATGAACCATGACCATCAAGTATTCTAATTCCTATTATGTTCAATCCATCTATTTCATCCTTAATTGCTTGAACCACACTTGAAGTAAAACCACTGTAGTGATTATCTGATTTATAAGTTTTACCAGTATTTTTATTTCTAATCATTGAATGATATGGTACTCCATTTTTCATTTCCCTTTTATCATCACTCATATAATCTTTTCCATATACATCAAATGAAGGATAATTTGATTCTCCATCAGTAAGGACTATCATATGACATTTTTGTAAATTATATTCTTTGATGAATTTTTTAATTATATCTCTTGAAGTAACCAATGCTTCATTTAATGGTGTGCCTGATAAACAAAATCTATATGGTCTTGTTATGTATAATTCATTTCTACTTGAATATGATGTGCATACAGTAAACATGTTCTCCATTGCTTTTTCAAAATCTATTGTTTTAGATTTAGATGTTAATATATTAACCATTCTAAAATTACCTTCAATAGTTAAATCATATTCCCTAAATTTTCCTTTAGTTAATCTTTCGCTTAAACATCTTCCTTCATTTTGATGATTACTAATGTACATTGTATCTCTCTCATTACCTATTAATTTTTCTCCCTCTCTAGGTAATGACCATGAATCTGAAGAAAAAGCATAAACATCAAATGGTATATTTGCTTTTTTACAAAACCATAGTAATGTTGCTAATTGTTTGAATGTATCCTCTAATATATTTGCCATTGAACCTGACCAATCAAGAACAAATACTAATCCATGATTTTTACCATCAGGAATCGTTGTAATTTTCTTGAATATATCTTCATTGAATTTATATGAAAATAATTTAGATGTATCCAACACACCTGTTTTTGATACTGTTGCTCTTGAATAGGCATCTGCTGATTTCTTCATCTCAAATTCTTTAACCATATAATTTACTTGCTTGATGCTTGATTTTTTGAATCTAGCATATCGATTTTTTATTACAGAATAAACTTGTCTATCTCTTTCATCAAGAACTGAATCCGATGAATCGTAAAAATCACACAAATATTTGTGAATATTATTAAAAGGTACGATAACTCTATCTAATTTTAATTCTGGCATATTAATTACTGTAGTTGGCATTGCTTCTTTATTATTAACTTCAGTACTTACATTTCTATCAAATGCTCTTTGGGTATCTGACACATCAAAATCACCTCCTCTTTCTCCTCCAACAGGTTTTCCATCTTTAACATTATTATTATTTTCAGATTCCTTTGACTCTCCTTCATTTCCTGATGCCTTTAGACTTGACTCATTTTTGGAATCATCCTCAGAATTATCTGAATCCTTGTTTTCTGTCTCTCCATCTTTTAAATTATTATTATTTTCAGAGGTTTTTTTACTCTCTCCATCCTCTGAATCTAAACCCATAAATCCTTCTGTCACATCAAATTTAGTTATTTCAAAATCTATTTTTTCATCTTTAGCATAGTTCTGTAATTCTAATGCAAGATCTAATACTTCATCAAATGTATTTGCTTTTGATATTCTGGTTACTAAATCTGATTCAGTATCATTAAATTCAAGATCAATAAAAGTACCAACTTTAAAATACAGATTAATTCTGTCAAGTATTTTAAGTTTATCTGTATCAATATTTTTAAGTTCAAAAAAATCTTCACTATTTAATTCTCTGTATCCCATAAAAAAATCTCTATTCAAACCTGCATATTTTTGCTTCATTAACTTTTCAATTCTGGCATCCTCTATTACGTTGACCATATCCATGGATAGATCTTTATATCTTTCTTCCTTAAACCAATCTCTTTTTGGAGTAAATATGGCATGACCAACTTCATGTGCTACTAGCAAATCATAAACAGAATTACTTGCTTTTTCCCACATGGGAAGAGTCAGCACTCTTGCATCAACATTGAAAGATGCTGTATCTACTTGCTTGTGTTCTACGATTAAGTTTTCTGTTGCTAGTAATCTTGCAACATTACCTTTTACTTCAAAATTGACAGTCATTAGAATAAATTTGAGTTATGATACCATGATCTCATAATATTATGATAAATCTATGCACCTATAACCAGTTTTTCAACTGTCACAAAATCGCATCAAATGATTTTATAATCCATTCTGCTGTAATAGATTTTTTCTTTGGTTCTATGTTTTCAGCAATGATTTCATAATCTTCTGCATCAAGTTGAAATTTTGCACAAGGAGAAGAATCATTGAAAACAATTTTGTCTTTTAATTGATTCCATGATGATATACCAATTTTGTAATTAGTAGTATCAACTAACAACATATAGTCAAATGTCTGTTTGACTATTTTATTTTCTGATTGAAAATTTTTAAGAATAACAGATTTTGTTCTGCCATTTTTTTGGAACATATTCATAGTACCTTTCATTTCATATCGAAGATGATCTTCAGATAATGACTCGAAATCCATACCATCCTTATATGCTCCCACATACCTAAGTTGACCATCTGACCATTTTGCAAATGATAATTCTTGTAGTTGAGTTCTAAACGATCTCAACTGATTTGATTTCATTTCTTTTGTATCAGTTGCCTTCACACATCCAAAAAATTCACTCAGATTAAATCTCTGAATGTCTATCATTAAAGAGTAGATGAGTTTATCTCACATCCACATAATTATCACAACATCATAATATTATTTACAATATAGTGAATTTTTGATTGGTTGTCAATACCATTCTGACATTTCTCGATTTATCTTCAAATTCACGAATTAATATAGTAAAGTAATTTCCACTAATAAAATCAACGATGCCTTCATCACACATATAACGAACTTTATCTCCTTTCTTAACTATAATTTGAGACATATATAAGAAGGCAGAATAAGAATTTATGTTTGTATATTGGTCAAATTATCCTCTTTTTAATAAAAACAGAACATACTATAGTGTAGGTATGGGTTGTAAATTATTAGGATTTTTATGTGAAATTAATAATAAATCTTACACTAAAGTATATCATCCTTATTTTTACATTGTTAATAGACCAGACGAATCATCTCATAGTCTTGTAAAAAAAAGAAAGATTACGAGATATTTAGTTAAAAAGTCTGAAAGTGAGATAACATCTTTTACTCAATACAAAACAGGTTTTAATAAAATAAATGATAATAATCCTAAAAAAAATTTTAACAAAATAGATTTAAAAGATAAAGATGTTTATGAAAAGATATTTTCCAACAACCCTAAAAAATATAATTCATATGATAACTCTTTCATGTTTGACGAATCAAATAAGTTCAAAGAAGAATTAATTATAAACGAGTTGTTGTCTAACACCAAAAAGAATAAAATTCATTCTTTTAATAATCAACACGAACTTTATGATAGTCCTCCTCAATCATATAAAAAACATTATCCTGAATTGTTAGAACCATATTTAAACGATGCAGCACCAGCAAATGAAAATATTTTAGATGCAATTAACACATACATTACAATACAACCCCATCATAATGACATAAAGCATTATCGTAATAAGATAAACATACTTCCAATAAAAGAAAATGTGCTGGATTTTTTATCAAGCGGTTTATCTTATGATCCAATTTTTGACAATACAACTGATACTAGAAAAATTTATGATTTTTTAGATAAAATGATGTTATTTGTAAAAAAAAGACGACAATTTCTTGAAGATAATAAAATAGATTATTACGAATTTAATTTAGATAGAGATAATTATAAAGAAGTATTCAAATTAAAGTATGATTTTCCAAAAATTGATGGTAAAAATATAAGTCATCCATCTGTCTCTTATAGTTTAACGGATCAAACTAAAAAAAGCATACACGAAAATCACATAAAAATATGTAAAGAATATTTAAAAAATCAAAATTGACTGAAGAAATCGTAGTCATTCCAACCACGATCATCAACATAATATTTTGCTCTAGGTTTACCAAAGAATAATTGATGGTATTCAACTCCCCATTCTTTTAATTGTTTTTCTGTGGCGGATCTCATCTCCTTATCTGCTTTGACTTGATCATTATTATTTGATACCATCCCTCTTGATGTCATAAGATATATTGTTGCACCTTTTCTATAAAGACTATTGACTTCTGATATACGGCGATTATTTGGTTTTGCATTTAAGCAATCACCTATTTTTTCCTCCCCTAGACAACCATCTATGTCGAAGCAATAAACTTCTTCTCTTTCATCAATGTCTGACATGTGGTAATTTTGGTAACTCTACCCCAATATACTCCATCATTTTATAAAAAACCATCAATGTGTTCACTTCAAACTCATGATATGTTTCATAATCTAAGACGAGTGTTCTTAATAAACCATGTGATTTAGGAGCAATTAACATGGATATATCATTTACAGGTATTAATGACGTAGCAATAGGAGAATTTACACGACAAGTGATACCTATTATTAGATCAGCATTTTGTTCTGCATACTCTATCCAATCAAATTTCCAATCTCCATCTCCACCCAACGCTGTTAATTCCACTGCATTGGGTGCGAAAGTAAATTTACCAGTGTGTCTGTAAATATCTGACGCTGCATGTTGAGCAATCGCAAGATTGCCCCCATTGCCTATTATTGCAATTCTACCTGCATTGTTTAACAATTCAGATGCTGTTTTTAAGTTCATTCTCTACTTCTTTTATATGATGTGGTCTGTCTACTGCTCTTATTTTACCACAATTTAAATCATAAGGCATCACATTATATTTACCACAAAACCCAATAGTATCTAGTCCTTTCCAATATTTCACGAAGGTCATGTCAAGATTTGGAAAATCTTTTATTACGTCAAGACGATATAGATATAAACCTAATTGAGTTATAACGTTATCACATACAATATCTGGTCTCCTAAACATGTGTAATATTTTTCCATTGTTCACAACCATTTTTACAACATCTTCATCATCCATTTCTCCCTCCTCTAATTTTCTAGATGATTGAACCATGTCGTAATCATTATCTATTCCATATTCAATCATAGAATCAATCCACCATGATTTTGTTAAGGGTTCATCTCCCTGTAAATTAAAGACGTAATCACATTCTAAATTGTTTGCAACTTCTGAAACTCTATGTGTGCAAGTGTAATGATATTTTGTTATGACAGAAAGAAAACCCTCATCATGTGCGAGATTAAGAATCTCTGAATCTTCAGTAGCAATAATAACTTGGTCAACATATCTTGCTTCTTTTGCAATATCTGCAACTCTTAATATCATTTCCCTACCATTTATCTTAGCAAGAGGTTTATTTGGAAATCTACTTGATTGTAGTCTCGCTGGTATGACACATGTAATTTTTTTTCCTTTATACATCGAAAGTATAATCTGTTAGTGATTTAAGTCCTTCGACCTCTCTTTCATGTATTATGCCACGCTTCCTCATATCTTTCAAGTTCCTTATACTAATATAATCCTTCGCAATACTTTCATATTCTTTTCTTTTGGGAAAATCGCCTGGGTGAGTATAATCACGAGGAAATTCTTTTTGAAAACCAAAAGTCTTGTTATAATCATCTCTGTCTAAATTAAAATAATTGCGTTCAACTCCCTTTATCTTAAGATACCATTCAATCCTTCTTATACCTCTGACAAAGCCGTCCAGGTATTTCCAAATTATTCTTTTATCTTTATCGTATGAAGACGAAACATCTCCACCCCAATATCTACATAATTTGCTTGTAAAACAATCAACTAAATCTTCTTTATAAGGTATGATATTATATCCCAATTTATATTTTTCTATAACATAATCTTCACCAGCATCAGTAATTTTGGGCATAAGATTACCTGGCATATGTCTTCCCATTATGACACCTGGTTCCAGTATGAAATCAACATCACATAATTCATCAAGAATAGGTGTTATAACTTCTGCATTTGTTTCCATATATGGATCTAAAAATGCTTTATAATATTTTTTAGAAGGAGAAACAGGAAAATATTTTTGTATTTCCCCACGCCATTTATCGGTAAAAAATACTTCAACAGGGTCTTTTCCATCCATCAAAACATCAGGCGGTTTTCTTTCATCTACGCTTCCAAAATATTTTTCCATTAAATATCCACCATTTTCTATTGTATTTGAGTGAAATTTTGCCATTTCTGAAAAATCACCTTTTGTAATTTGTGTTACATCATCCAAATATTTATGTCGCTCTTTATAATATTCATTACTAACTTCTCCATAGGTTGTTTTAGTTTTTATAGCACTTTCTAATTTTGAATTTCCTTTTCTTAACACGAATGATTTTTCTATTCTTTTTTTATAATTATTAGGATCATGCCATTGCTTGTAAATATAATATGGAGAATTACTTTTTACATAAGATTTTTTATGTATTTCGATAAGTTGCATTAAGTGCATCTTACCCATGTTTGGCACAGCCCAGTAGTTAATCATAATTTTGAATACATTTCAAGACATTTCTCACTAGGTGAGTGAGTCATTATATTATCTATCTTACCTTTTAACCATAAGTATGATTTATATGAATCTTCATCATGTTTTATGTTTCCTGCTGGTAAAAAACCTCCCCGCCGTAAATTACGGGACAACTGTTCAGGGCTCTCCAATCTTTCTAATCCTAAACTCTTTATAGTAAGATACTTCCTGTCATTATAAGATATGTCATTCCATTTCTCTGTCCAATGAAAATAATCTCGCTGCACCTGGTTCAGGGTTTCATATCCCCACTTTAGTTGCATAACCCATTTATCTGTTCTTTTGAATTGATCCTCTTCATATGTCTTGGTGCGATACTTTCTTATATCATCATATATGATTACATTCTTATCAAGAAATTCAGAATAATACATGTCAGTGTTTGGCCATGGTATGTAAATATTTTCATGTTCCATGATTAATTTAGATAATCTAAGTTGTCTGGTTTCAGGATTATCTAATCTTTCGTAAGGAAATCCGTGTAAATTTAATTTAGTCCACTCTTGCCATACATCACAAACCCTGAATGGCACTAGAAAATGTATTGGTTTGGGTGCTGAATCAATAACTTCCTGCACTGATTTCCAATCTCCCCATTCACGAATCGTTTTCTGATCATCTCTTGGTAAGAAGAATAGAGAACCTTTTGGTTCTTCGCACGAAGAAACAACTCTACCAGCATCCAATAAAAATGGTGCTATACCATAATAACTAGTCATTATATTACTTCTCTCTAGTTTCTTAGCATGGAAATCAGTCCATACATATGTTTGTCTTGAGCCGTGGCATTCAGGCGTTGTATAAATCCAGTCTCTTTTTCCCACCACTTCTCTACACCAACCAGGTATAATACCAAAACTTAGTTCTCTATCATAAGATAACGAAAGATATCGGCATAACGAATGATGCCACTTCTCACTGAAATGAGCCATCTAACACCAGATTTTGTCGCTTACATCTCCATCATTTCCATCTACCGTAGTTCTAGCAAAACCAACAGTTTCAGTCTTTTCATATAATAATGTATCTACTTCCTCGTCAGTAATCACACCTTTTTCTAAAAGCAATTGAACTAAACCCTGAGTTGATACTTCTACAGTTGTTTTTTCTACTGGTTGCCAAAGTAAGGGTGCTTTATATTTTCCTATCTCTCCAAATTCTTCATCTAATGCTCTCCTATATAATTCTCTTGAATGTGGTTCTACGTCATTTGCACAACATGTATAACTTAACCATTCTTCTGGCAATTCTTTAAAATCAACATCAAGAGTAATATGTGTTTTGTTTTGATTGCCAAAACGTGGGTTTTTACCCCTCAAAATTGTAAAATTCATTTAGTAATTAAGAATAACGTAACCAAAGTGTTGCTGAATATGCAACAACAGTATTTACTGTAACGTTAGAGTTAACGTTGACAGCAGCAGTTCCATTACCAGACCCAGAAAAGTTTGCTGTTCCAGTACCTGTTCCACTTGAGTTGACAGTAAACGAATCTGCGTTGACACCGAAGTTACCTTTACCAGAAACGTTTACAGTTTGACCAGATGCAGTTCCTGTGCCTGACACTGAAATACTATTTACTGAAACGTTACCAGAACCATTAACGTTCACAGAAACGTTTCCATTTCCTGACCCTGAAGCAGTACCAGTTCCAGTATTTGTTCGTGCTGCACCAGAATCATAACCCATACACCTCCAGTTACCTGAAGGTGTGTCAGTGTGTGTTCTACCCGTTGCATCTGCATAACGAAGTGAAGAACCTGCTAAAGTTTGACCAGGATTGTAAGAACTGTTGCCATCAGAGGTCTCCATAAATGCATAAGTACCAATTGCACCTATAGCTGCATTTGCATTTATACTTGCATCTTGTATAATTGTTGTTTCATTTATTGCACTAATTCTCTGATCAGAATCAACAGTAATAATTGGAATCTGGTTTGCAGATCCGTAATTTCCTGCACTAGGATCGACAGTTACATTAGCGTTTCCAGCATTTCCGTAAAAAGCCATCTTTAATAAATCTCCATAATCTTATTTATATTTCCTGTAAAAGGAATTTATACTTTTTACCAGATCTTCTATTAGTTAGGAATAAATCATCTTCACCTTCTTCTATTAAATATGAACCCCATGATCCATCGATACTGTTTCCACCCTTTGCTTGGTTTGACATGTCTAAGTCAGAAGTATAAACGTTTGCCCATCTTGTTCCACTTGCACCTAAATTACGAGTACCGTTTGCATCTGGTAAAATATT
>FUFK010052251.1_pt1 | contig 54912 bp, 54 predicted proteins | sample 1021851 | NCBI WGS metagenome assembly FUFK01 (sample SAMEA51879418, study PRJEB19060) | metagenome | reverse complement strand
TGCAGAGCGCCCTGGCGGCGCCCATCGCCGGGCTCAGCCTGGCCTTCGGCACCTCCATCGCCGGTGTCGCCGCCTCCGCCATGCTGGGGCTGGGCGCCACCCTGAGCCGCCGCGAGCGCACGCTCGTCGGCCGTGACCTGGACGCCGTGCTGCGCCGCGATCTGCGCGCGTTTTCCCTGAAACATCAGCAGCAGGAAGCGTTCCGCGCGCTGCAGTCTCAGTCCGACGCCTTCCCCGCCGTGGTGGATAGCCTGCAGGCGCTGACCCGGCGCCTGGAACAGATGGGCGACCAGCTCAACAGCGCGCTCACCGACAACCAGAAGCGGTTCCACGAGCAGACCGCCGAGCACTACCGGCAGCTGGCGGCGTCCGTGGGCGACAGCCTGAGCACCAGCCTGGCGGACAGCAGCCGGCTGGCGGCGGAAAGCGTCCGCCCGGTGATCGCCGAGGCCCTGGAACGCCTCAACGACCAGGCGGAGCAGAGCCACCAGCGCCTCAACACGCTCACCGAACGCCAGCTGAGCCAGATCGCCGAGCGCTTCGACACCACCACTGAGCAAGCGGCGCGCCACTGGCGCGAGGGCCTGGCCGAACAGCAACAGACCGCGCAAAACCTCACCGACAAGGTGGCCGCCGCCCTGCAGGAGCACAACGACCGCTTCCAGGCCCACGGCGACGCCCTGCTGACGCGGATCCGCGACGATCAGCAGCAGGCCCGGGCCGACAACCAGGAACGCCTGGCCGCCATCACCGAGCGCTTCCAACAAGCCGGCGACGCCACCGCCCAAGGCTGGCGGCAGGGCCTCGAGCAGCAACAGCAAACACTGGAGCGACTGGTCAGCGATCTCGGCGACACCCTGCGCGGCCACACGGACCGCTTCCAGCACACCGCCGACGGCCTGGTGGAAGGGCAGCGGCAAGGCCTGGACACCCTGCTCGCGCAAACCGGCGAGCAGCTCAGCGCCCTGCGGGATCAGGAGGCGGCGCGCGGTGAGGCGGCCACGCAGCGCCTGGCCGACCTGGAAGCCACCGTCACCCGCCACCTCACCGAGCTGGGCACCGCCCTGGAAGCGCCCATGACGCGGCTGATCGAAACCGCCTCGGAGACGCCCAAGGCGGCCGCCGAAGTGATCAGCCGCCTGCGCGAGGAAATGGCGCAAAGCAGCGAACGGGACAACGAACTGCTCGAGGAGCGCCGTCGCATCATGGGCGAGCTGGACGCCCTGCTCACCGCCCAGCAGCAGGCGGCGGCCGTGCAGCGCGACGCGGTGGAGACGCTGATCCGCGACGCCGGCGGCGTGCTCAAGGAGGTCAGCGACACCTTCGCCGGCCAGGTGGACGCGCAGACCGCCCGCCTGGACGAGGCCGCCGCCGACATTGCCGGCGGGGCCCACGAGGTGGCCAGCCTGGGCGACGCCTTCGGCACCGCGGTGAACCTGTTCAGCGAGTCCAACGGCAAGCTGCTGGATAACCTCAAACGCATCGAGACGTCCCTGGAACAGTCCGCCGCGCGCAGCGACGAGCAGCTCGCCTACTACGTGGAGCAGGCCCGCGAGGTGATTGATCTCAGCCTGAGTTCGCAGAAGGAAGTGATCGACGCCCTGGCCACCCTCAAAGCCAACGAGGCGCGCTGATGGACGAGCTTCACGACGCGTCCCAGGACGGCGCTCAGTCCACCCCGGTGTGGGCGATCTTCTCGGACCTGATGGCGGCGCTGGTGGGCATCTTCGTGCTGCTGCTGGTGTGGGTGATCGGCATTCAGCTGGAACTGAGCCAGTCGCTGGAGCAGGAACGCGCCAAACTGCAGGCCGAGCAGCAACGCCGCCAGGCGTTGGAAGAGGCGCTCGCCGACCCGCTCGCCAGCGGCCGCATCTCGTTCCAGAACGGCCGCATCGGCATCAACGGCAGCGTGCTGTTCGCGCTCAACGCGGACCGCCTGCAGCCGGAGGGCCGCGCGCTGCTGGAGAGCCTGGTGGAACCGCTGCAAACCTACCTGGCGCAACACGACGAGCTGCTGATGGTGAGCGGCTTCACCGACGACCTGCCGATCCAGCAGGGCAACCCGCGCTACGCGGACAACTGGGGCCTGTCCGCCCAGCGCGCGCTCACGGTGACCCGCACCCTGATCGATCAGGGGCTGCCGGAGGCGCGCATTTTCGCCGCCGCGTTCGGCGACAATCAGCCGGTGACCCCCAACGTGGACGACGCCGCCCGCGCCAAAAACCGGCGCGTGGAGATCACCACCGTGCCGCGCGCCGACGCCACCGCCGGCGAGCCGGAGCAGACCGGGCAACGCGATGAGTGAGGTGATGGCGCAACTGGAAGCCCTGCGCCAGGCCGGCGCCCACCACCGCGACCCGGTGCGCTTCGCCTATCTGGAAAGCTTCGCCACGCGCCTGGCCGAAAGCCGGCGCGCGCCGTCGCAAAAGCATCAGGAAAAACTGGAACAGGCGCTCGCGGACTACCGGGCCCGCGCGGACGCCGACGACGATGAAAGCCAGGGCGATCCCGCTACGCCGCGGTACGCATCCCCGCTGGCCACGTTGCTGACCCGGCTGCGCGGGGACGGCGAAGCGCCCATGGAGTTGAAAGCGCTGGCGCCGATCCGCGACGCCCAGGCCAAGCAGCAACTGGCGGCCCGCATCCAGCACGCCATCACTCACACCCCCGGCGACGCCGGCCCGCTCAACGCCCACCGGCAGGTAGCCCGCGCGCTGGCCGCGTTGCAGGACATCTCACCGCAATACTTGGAGCACCTGGTCACCTATCTGGATGACCTGATGGTGCTGGAGAAAATTCGCTAAAGAATATTGTTCGAGATGTACTTGGAGATTTCGACGATGGCGGTGCTGCCGGTGAACTCGAACCGCACCTTGCCCACGGAAGAAACGTACACTTCCAGCTCCGAGTCCAGATCGAAGGTGCCGGAGGTTTCCACCGAATAGGCTTCAATGTTTTTGTAGGGAATCGAGGTGAAGTCTTTCTTGCTGCCGGTGATGCCCTGCACGTTCACCGCGATGATGCGTTTGTTGGTGAACACCACGCCGTCGCGGAATGATTTGTAGGCGTCGACAATGGCCTCGCCCTCCACCAGCAACGCGCTGATTTTGTCCGCGTACTCGTTGTTCTGCTTGAGCTTGAAGAAGCCTTTATTTTCGAAATCGATCATGGGGTGCCTCCTTTCGTGATCGTTCGCGGGCCGGGCACCCTGCCCGGCCCGCCGCCGAGAAGACCCGCCTTTACGAGTCTTCCAGCTTGTCCTGGGTGCGCAGCTGGAAGTCGCTGGCGTCGTGGCGCTCGCGCAGCTGTTCGCTNGGNTCGCCCCAGGCGCGGTTGACCATGNGGCCGCGCTGCACGGCGGGGCGCTCGGCGATCTCCGCTTCCCAGCGCAGCACGTTCTTGTAGGTGTGCGCTTCCAGGAATTCGGCGGCTTCGTACACCTTGTTNGTGACCAGGGCGCCGTACCAGGGCCAGACCGCCATGTCGGCGATGGTGTAGTCGTCGCCGGACAGGAAGCGNTTGTCCGCCAGGCGGCGGTCGAGCACGTCCAGCTGGCGCTTCACTTCCATGGTGTAGCGGTTGATCGGGTATTCGTANTTCTCNGGNGCGTAGGCGTAGAAGTGNCCGAAGCCGCCGCCCAGGAACGGCACCGCGCCCATCTGCCAGAACAGCCAGTTNAGNCATTCGGTGCGNTTGGCCGGATCNGTGGGCAGGAANGCGCCGAACTTTTCCGCCAGGTAGAGCAGGATGGCGCCGGACTCGAACACGCGCACCGACGGGTCCTGGCTCTGNTCCACCAGGGCCGGGATCTTGGAGTTNGGGTTGATGTCCACGAANCCGCTGCCGAACTGCTCGCCCTCGGTGATGCGGATCAACCAGGCGTCGTACTCCGCGCCTTNGAAGCCNTTTTCCAGAAGCTCTTCCAGCAGCACCGTCACCTTGACGCCGTTGGGCGTGGCCAGGGAATACAGCTGCAGAGGATGCTTGCCCACCGGCAGGGCTTTGTCGTGGGTGGGACCGGCGATGGGCCGGTTGATGCTGGCGAATTTGCCGCCGCTTTCCGCGTCCCATTTCCAGACTTTCGGTGGCGTGTAGGTGTCGTCGCTCATAACTACTCTCTCGATCAGACAAACGAAATAGTGCCCGGGGTTAAAGGCAAAGAGTGACAAGATAACGCTCAAGGCGGCGGCAAGATAGCCGCCCGATGCGCGATAACCCGCCGATTCTTGCCCGATCCTGCCGGCGCCCGGGGCATACCGTCGGCCACTTTCTTCCGCCCCTGAAACAACTGTGCTAACGTCCGAGCGACCTTCCGGACCGACCCTGATTGTGGAGAACACGCTTGCCGGCGGACCCGAAACACAGCCACAAAGCCGCCCCCGACAGCGAGCAGCAACTGGTGGAAGCCACGGTGGATGGCGTGCAGGACAGCGCGCTCATCGAGACACGCCGCAACCAGATCTGCGACGCGGCCCTGTCCCTGTTCCTGGAAAAAGGGTTCGACGCCACCACCATCCGCGACATCTGCGCGCGCTCCGGCGTCAACCAGGCGAGCATCTACGATTACATCGCCAACAAAAACGACATTCTGCGCCGGCTGCTCAACAAACTGTGGTTCGCCCAGGACGTGCCGACCCTGGCGGAGCGTCTGGAGCGTGACCCGGACGTGCCGTTCGAGGACCAGGTGGCGGCGTTCTTCCAGGACGTCTGGACCAAGAAGCGCCAGGGCACCCTGCTGATCTACCGCTCCATCCCCCACCTCCGCGACGAGGACCGCAAGACCATGCGCGCCCGGGACGAGGCGGTGCTGGACGCGCTGGCCGACCAGTTGCGCCGGCGCACCGGCCTGCCGGCGGACGACCCGCGCGCCGAAGTGGTCGCCAATATGATCGTGTTTCTGGCCGCGTTCGCGCCCATGCGCGACTGGCTCAACCGGGATATCGACGACACCGTGATCCTCAAGACGGTGGCGGCGGCGGTCCGCGCCATGGTCGACCAGTTGGGCGAAAAACCCAATTAATTCAACCGGTTAAATACCGAAACAGCATTCCATTATTCAGTATTCCGGCGTGACCCGCCGGTCAACGGCGCTTGACTTGCCGCCACCATCCGCCTTAGCTTGATTCCTGACAAGTGTCAGCCAGCCCACGGCCACCGCCGTGCATAAGGAGAACAATTGACGCCCGAAGACGCCCAGGCGCATATCGCCGCCAGCGACCCCCGCTTCGCGCTCACCGAGGCGGTGATCGGCGGGATCCGCTATCCGGTATTCGCCAACGCCCCGGCGCACCTGCGCGTGCTGCTGGAAGAGGCCCCCCCCGCCTATGGGGACCGTGACGCCCTGGTCTACCAGGACGAGCGCTGGCGCCACGCCGAGCTGTGCCGGGAAGTCCGGCAACTGGCCAATGCCCTGGCCGACGACCTGGGCGTGCGCCAGGGCGACCCGGTGGCGATCGCCATGCGCAATTATCCGGAGCTGCCGATCCTGATTCTGGCGGTGGCGGCGCTGGGCGCGGTGGCGGTGCCGATGAACGCCTGGTGGTCGGAGCAGGAACTGGCCTACGGCCTGAACGACTGCGGCGCCCGGGTGGTGTTCGCCGACGGCCCGCGCCACCAGCGCCTGGAGAAACTGGCCGCCGACACCGGCCTGACGCTGATCGCGGTGCGTGACGCCGAAGCCCTGCCCGGCCGGCCGCGCTATGAACAACTGCGCGACGGCGCCCGCGACGATCGGTGGCCGGCAGTGACCATCGCCCCGGACGACGACTTCGCGGTGCTGTACTCCTCCGGCTCCACCGGCAACCCCAAGGGCGTGGTGCTCACCCATCGCGGCGCGATCTCCGCGGTGTATTCCTGGATCATGGCGCGGCTGATGGCACCGCTGGTGGCGGACCCGCCGCCGCCCCTACCGGAGCCGGACAAGGTGCAGCCGCCGTCGTTTCTGGTGGTGACGCCGCTGTTTCATGTCACCGCCTTGCAGTCGAATTTCCTGCAGGGCCTGGCCAGCGGCGCCACCCTGACCCTGATGTACAAGTGGGACCCGGAAGAGGCGGTGCGTCTGATCAAGCGCGAGCGCGTCACCCGCTTCACCGGCGTGCCCACCCAGTCCGCCGAGCTGATGGACACGGCCCGCCGCCTGGGCGAGCGCCTGGACACCCTGGAGGCGATCGGCGGCGGCGGCGCCAAACGGCCCGCCGCCCAGGTGGGCCAGCTCGCCGAAGCCTTCCCCGATGCCGCCATCGCCTCCGGCTGGGGCATGACCGAAACCAACGCCCTGGGCATTCTGATCGGCGGGCCGGACTATGTGGCCCACCCGGAAGCCGCCGGCCGGCCGACCCCGCCGCTGCAGGCAATGCGCATCGTCGACGGCGACGGCAAGGAAGCACCCACCGGCGAAATCGGCGAGTTGACCGTGAAAAGCGCCGCCAACATGCGCTGCTACCTGAACCAGCCGGAGGCCACCGCCGACACCGTGCGCGACGGCTGGCTGTACACCGGCGACCTGGCGCGCATGGACGAGGAAGGCCTGATCTACATCGTCGACCGCAAGAAAAGCATCATCATCCGCGGCGGCGAGAACATCGCCTGCCTGGAAGTGGAAGGCGCCCTGCACCGCCACCCGGACGTGGCCGAAGCCGGCGTCTTCCCGATCCCCGATGAGCGCCTGGGCGAGATCGTCGGCGCCGGGGTGCAGCTCAAGCCCGGCGCCCGCGTGGACGAGGCCGGGCTGCAAGCCTTCCTGGCGGACCATCTGGCCGCTTTCAAGATTCCCGACCGCATCTGGCTGCGCAGCGACCCGCTGCCCCGGGGCGGCACCGACAAAACCGACCGCCGCGCCCTGCGCGCGCAATGCCTGGCCGCCGACACCGAGGCGGGCGCCCCCATCAACGAGGAGTAAACACCCATGGGTAACGATACCGATCTGAACAACCTGGCCATGTCCGAAGAGGCGCGCCCGCTGCTGGATGCCCTGGCCAAGCACATCCGCGACAACGTGGACCCGATCACCGAGGAGTTCCACCGTCTGGGCGAAGGCCGCGCGGAGCGCTTCAGCTACGCCCCCGGCCAGTTGGAGTTGCTGGAGGAAGCCAAGAACAAAGCCAAGGCCGCAGGCCTGTGGAACTTCTTCCTGCCCAACGCGGAAACCGGCGAAGGCCTCTCCAACCTGGATTACGCCTACATCGCCTTCGAGCTGGGCAAGAACCCGCTGGCGTCCCAGACCCTGAACTGCTCGGCGCCGGACACCGGCAACATGGAAGTGCTGGAGCGCGTCGGCACCCCGGAGCAAAAAGAGAAGTGGCTGAAGCCGCTGCTGGCCGGCGAGATCCGCTCCTGCTTCGGCATGACCGAACCCCAGGTGGCCTCCTCCGACGCCCGCAATATTGAAACCAGCGCCGTGCTGGACGGCGACGACTGGGTGATCAACGGCGAGAAATACTANATTTCCGGCGCCGGCGACCCGCGCTGCAAGATCATGATCTGCATGGTCAANACCAGCCCGGACGCNCCCACCTTCCGNCAGCAGTCNCAGATNCTGGTGCCCATGGACNCCCCCGGCGTGCANGTGCTNGGCCCGATGCGNGTGTTCGGCCACGACCACGCGCCCCACGGCCANATGCACATCAAGCTGGANAACGTGCGCGTGCCNAANGAAAACATTCTNTGGGGCGAAGGCCGCGGCTTCGAGATTTCCCAGNTGCGCCTNGGCCCGGGCCGCATCCACCACTGCATGCGCTCCATCGGCTCCGCCGAAAAAGCCCTGGACCTGATTCTCGAGCGCGGCATGAACCGCGAAGCGTTCGGCAAGCAGATCATCAACCTGGGCAAGAACATGGAGACCGTGTCCCGTGCCCGCATCGAGATCGAAGCGATGCGCATGATCGTCCTGAAAGCCGCCAAGGCGATGGACGTGATGGGCAACAAGGAAGCGCGCATCTGGGTGTCCATGGCGAAAGCGATGGTGCCGGAGAAGTGCTGCCAGATCATCGACCAGGCGATCCAGATCCACGGCGCCACCGGTGTCAGCCAGTGGTCGCCGCTGTCCGAGATGTACATGCAGCAGCGCACCCTGCGCCTGGCCGATGGCCCGGACGAAGTGCACCACAACGTGGTCGCCCGCAACGAAGTGAACCGCTACAACCAGACCGGAGCGTAACGCCATGGTGGAGACCAAGCTGTTCGATCTGACCGGCAAGGTGGCGCTNATGACCGGCGCCTCCAAGGGCATGGGCAANGCNATGGCNCANGCCCTGGCCGCNCANGGNGCCACCGTGGTGATNTCCGCGCGCACCCAGGAAACNCTCGANGAGNCCGCCGCCGANATCAACNAGGCGGTGGGCGCNGAGCGNGTGCACGNGGTGGCCGCCAACGCCGGCCGCAAACAGGAACTGGANACGCTGGTGGANAAAACCCACCAGCTCGCCGGGCCGGTGGACATTCTGGTNGGCAACGCCGGCGTCAATGTGCACTACGGNCCGATCTCCGAGATTCCCGACGACGCCTACGAAAAAACCATGCAGGTGAACGTGCAGGCCAACCTGTGGCTGGCGCGNCTGGTGGCGCCGGACATGATCGAGAAAGGCAACGGCTCGATGATGTTCACCGCCAGCGTCGGCGCCTTTAAGCCGTCCGACACCCTGGGCGTGTACGGCACCTCCAAGCTGGCGCTGATCGGNCTGGTGCGCAACCTGGCGCTGGANTACGGNCCCAAGGGCATCCGCGCCAACGCCATCTGCCCGGGCCTGGTACGCACNGATTTCGCCAAGGCGCTGTGGGACAACCCGGAAGCGGTGAANCGCGCCAACTCNCAGATTCCGCTGCGCCGCCTGGGCGAAGCGGACGACTTCGAAGGCCTGGCCGTNTTCCTCGGCTCCGACGCCAGCCGCTACATGACCGGCCAGGCGCTCACCGTNTGCGGCGGCTCCTTTATGTGGAGCTGATGTAAGGAGAAGGTTTATGGAACTCAAANATAAAATTGTGGTGGTCACCGGCGCGGCCGGNGGCATTGGTCGCGCNNTGGCGCAGGTTTTCGCCAAGGCCGGTGCGAAGAAGATTATTTGCGTGGANCTGGACGGNGANGGCGCCGNNGCNACCGCNANGATGGTNGACGGCATNGGCCGCAAGGTGGATGTGGCCAACGAAAACGACATCAANGCGCTGATCGACGACACCGAAAAAGACGTGGGCCCGATTGATCTGTTCTGCTCCAACGCNGGCATNTCCGTGCCCGGCGGCCCGGAAGTGGCCAACGACCAGTGGCAGAANATCTGGGACATCAACGTGATGGCGCACATCTACGCGGCCCGCCATCTGGCGCCNAAGATGATCGAGCGNGGCGGCGGTTATTTTCTCAATACCGCTTCCGCCGCCGGCCTGCTGTCACAGATCGGCTCGGCGCCCTACGCGGTNACCAAGCACGCCGCCGTGGGCCTGGCGGAATGGATCGCGCTCACCTACGGCGACGACGGCATCAAGGTNTCGGTGCTGTGCCCGCAGGCGGTGCGCACCAACATGACCAAAGGNAAGGAAGACCACGTGGCCAGCGTGGACGGCATGATGGACCCGGAGCCGGTGGCCCAGGCCTGCCTGGANGCCATTGAGCAGGAAACCTTCCTGGTGCTGCCGCACAAGGAAGTNCTGCAATACATGCGCAACAAAACCGAAAACTACGATCGCTGGATCGGNGGCATGCGCAAGCTCAACCGCAAGTACCGGTAGAGGCCGCCGCTAGGCTTCACCGATATCTTCGTTCCAAAGAGCCGGATGGTCGCGGATAAANTNTTCCATTAACGCCGCGCCTTCCGGATCATCCAGNTCGATCACCGTGACCCCGTTNTCNCGCAGCCACTGCACGCCGCCNGAGAANGTNCGCGACTCCCCCACCACCACGGTGCCGATCTTGAACTGGCGCACCAGNCCGCTGCAGTACCAGCACGGCGCCAGGGTGGTGACCATGATNGTATCCCGGTAGTTGGGCTGTCTGCCCGCTTTGCGAAAGGCGTCGGTTTCCGCGTGCACGGACGGGTCGTTCTCCTGCACNCGGCGGTTATGGCCGGCGCCCAGCAGGGTGCCGTCGGCACGGAACAGGGCGGCGCCAATCGGGATGCCGCCCTCTTCGAGCCCCTGCCGCGCTTCATCCAGCGCCACGCGCAACATCGCCGCATAGTCCAAGCTCATCGTCCATCACCCCCACATACGCGGCGGCACATCGGTCTGATCCGCCGCCTTGCGATGGCGCACCACCCTGACAACGTGCCCCACGATCCTCAGCAGCAACGCCATGCCCCGGTGCAATACCCGGCTCACCGTGTCATAGCGGTAGTGAGAATGATCGGCATACCTTCCTTACAAAAACAAGAGGGGCACGCCAAGCGTGCCCCTCGGGTTGCCGGATGGCCGCGCTTCGATCAGTCCAGATCGAAGCGGCCCAGGTTCATCACCTTGGCCCAGGCGGCGACGAAGTCCTTGACGAACTTCTTCTCCGCGTCGTCCGCGCCGTAGACTTCGGCCAGGGCACGGAGCTGGGAGTTGGCGCCGAACACCAGGTCCAGCCGGGTGGCGGTCCAGCGAAGTTCGCCACTGTTGCGGTCGCGGCCCTCGAACACGAAGTCGTCGTCCTTGTCCTTCGGGGACCACTCAATGGCCATGTCCACCACCGTTTTGAAGAAATCGTTGTTCAACGATTCCGGGCGGTCGGTGAACACACCGTGTTGGCTGCCGGCGTGGTTGGCGTTCATGGCGCGCATGCCGCCCACCAGCACGGTGAGTTCCGGCGCGGTGAGCGTCTGCAGCTGGGTGCGGTCCAGCATCAGTTGCTCCGCCGGGATCTGGGTCCTGGTCTTGCGGTAGTTGCGCACCACGTCCACGAACGGCTCCAGGTACTTGAAGGAGTCCGCGTCGGTCTGTTCCGCCGAGGCGTCCGTGCGACCGGGGGAGAACGGCACCGTGACCTGGTGGCCGGCGTTAGCGGCGGCCTTTTCCACGCCGGCGCAGCCGGCCAGCACGATCAGATCCGCCAGGGACACCTTCTTGCCCCCGGAGGCGGCGTTGTTGAACTCGCTCTGGATGCCTTCCAGGGTCTTGAGGATGCGGTCCAGCTCCTGCGGTTCGTTCACGTCCCAGTTCTTCTGCGGTTCCAGGCGGATGCGGGCCCCGTTGGCGCCGCCGCGCATGTCGGACCCGCGATAGGTGGACGCGGACGCCCAGGCCACCTTCACCATGTCCGGCAGGCTCAGACCGGAATCGACGATCTTGCCCTTCAGGCTGGCGATGTCCTTGTCGTCGATCAGCGGGTGGTCCACCTTCGGCACCGGGTCCTGCCAGATCAGTTCTTCCTGGGGCACTTCCGGGCCCAGGTAGCGTTCAATCGGGCCCATGTCCCGGTGGGTGAGTTTGTACCAGGCCCGGGCGAACGCATCGGCGAACTGGTCCGGGTTCTCGTAGAAGCGGCGGGAGATTTTCCCGTACTCCGGATCGAAACGCAGCGACAGGTCGGTGGTGAGCATGGTCGGCTTGCGCTTCTTGGACTTGTCGTGGGCGTACGGGATGTTGGCCTCGGCGTCCTTGGCGACCCACTGGTAGGCCCCCGCCGGGCTCTTTTCCAGCTCCCACTCGTACTTGAACAGGTTCTCGAAGAACAGGTTGCTCCACTGCGTCGGCGTTTGCGTCCAGGTCACTTCCGGGCCACCGCCCATGGTGTCGTCGCCCATGCCGCTGCCATGGCTGCTCTTCCAGCCCAGGCCCATCATTTCGATCGGTGCCGCTTCCGGTTCCGGGCCCACCTTGGTCGGATCACCGGCGCCGTGGGCCTTGCCGAAGGTGTGGCCGCCGGCGATCAGCGCCACGGTTTCTTCATCGTTCATGGCCATGCGGCCGAAGGTCTCGCGGATATCGTGGGCCGCCTTCAGCGGGTCCGGCTCGCCCTCGGGGCCCTCCGGGTTCACGTAGATCAGGCCCATGGTGGTGGCGCCCAGGGGATCTTCCAGTTCGCGCTCACCGGTGTAGCGCTGGTTGGTGCCCAGCCAATCGGACTCGGAACCCCAGTAGACGTCTTCTTCCGGCTCGTACAGGTCTTCGCGGCCACCGGCGAAACCGAAGGTCTTGAAGCCCATGGACTCCAGGGCCACGTTGCCGGAGAGGATCATCAGGTCGGCCCAGGAGATCCGGTTGCCGTACTTTTTCTTGATCGGCCAGAGCAGACGACGGGCCTTGTCCAGGTTCACGTTGTCCGGCCAGCTGTTCAGCGGCGCGAACCGCTGTGTGCCGGTGCCGCCACCGCCACGGCCATCGCCCATGCGGTAGGTGCCGGCACTGTGCCAGGCCATGCGAATGAACAGCGGACCATAGTGACCGAAATCCGCCGGCCACCAGTCCTGGGAATCGGTCATCAGATCGGTGAGATCTTTTTTCAGNGCCGCCAGATCAAGCTTCTGAAATTCTTCGCGGTAGTCGAAATCCTCATCCATGGGGTTGGACATGGAGGAATGCTGATGCAGGATTTCCAGCCGCAGCCGGTTCGGCCACCAATCCCGGTTGGTGACCCCGCCGCCCGCGGCGGCATTGGAAAAGGGGCATTTGCTCTCGGACATCGTTATTCTCCTTGCGATCATCGCGCCATCAGCGCTCGGGTTGCTCGTTGGCTGCCACTTATAGTTGTAGACCCTTCCACGCTCCGCCTACCAATACAGCTTGCCAAATACCTTAATAGCTTTTGTTACTGAGNGTGGCGTTCACGTGAACGTGACCACCATGTAGACTGGTCCACAAAACGCCAACCCGGAGCCCNCCGATGGGAGCCCGCCCCAAACACCGCGACCGCCTGGTGCGCGCCGCCGCCGANCTGTTCCGCCAGCGCGGCTACGCGGCCACCGGCATCAATGACATCCTGGGCCTCGCCGCGGCCCCCAAGGGCTCGTTCTACCACTATTTCCCCGGCGGCAAGGAAGCGCTGGGCGCGGAAGCCGTCCGCTACGCCGGCGACCGGGTCACCGACACCCTGCNAACCCTGCAGCGGGACCACCGCACGCCCGCCGCCGCGCTGCGCGCCTACGGGGCGCTCCTGGCCGGNTGGCTGAAGGATTCCGACTANCGGGACGGCTGCCCGCTGGCCACCACCGTGCTGGAGGTGACGCCCCAGTCCGAACCGATCACGACAGCCGCCCGGGAAGCCTACGCCGCCTGGCGCCGGACGCTTGCCACCCTGATCGACCCTGATAACGCGGACGGCGCCCAGGCCCAACGCCTCGCGTCGTTGGCCATCTCCGCCCTGGAAGGCGCCCTGATTCAGGCGCGGGTGGCCCGCGACCCGGCGCCGATCCACGACGCCTGCGAGGAGATCGCGGCGCTGATCNATGCGCTCCAAGACACCGTCTGAACGGCCACTCGCCTACATCTCAATNTCGAAATGCAATACGTCCTCGCGCACACCAAGCCCGGTGTACAGCGCGATGGCCGGGTCATCGCCGTGGTCCGCCTGCACGAAAATCACCCAGGCGCCGCGCTCCCGCCCAATCTTTTTCAGTGCCTCGATCAGCGCGGTGGCGATGCCCCGCCGACGGTGGGTCTCGGCCACGGCCAGATCATAGATATAGATCTCACTGCGCCGCTGTTCGAATTTCTTCAGCTCGTAGGCGGCCAGACCGCCCACCACCCGGCCACCGTCCAGGGCCGCCAGCGCGATGAACGAATCACCGCCGAGCAGTGAGCGCCAGTAGGCTTCGTCAGGCCGATGGGCACCGTAGGTCTCCCGGTCCTCAAAGGCCTCGCCAAACACGTCCATCAGGCCCGCCATCAGGGCGGTGTCGTCCGGTTGGATGCGGTGGATCAGGCAGGGGCTGCGGGTCATGGGGCTTTCCAGTGGTCAGGTTTTCGGGGGCGAGGCACGACCTGGATCATAACCCGTGCCGGCATTGACCGGGGAGCACAATTATATAGACTGGTCTATATTAATATTACGGAGCATCGCCATGACCCACGTGCCCGAGGGCTTTCAGCCCCACACCCGGAAAAGCGGCTTCACCGCACCCTGGGAACCGATCTATCACCGCCCCCACGACAACGGCATCAGCCTGGGCCTGCATGCGCGGGACGCCCACGCCAACAGCCGCGGCTTCGTCCACGGCGGCCTGTTATCCGCCCTGTGCGACAACGCCATGGGCCTGAGCTGCCTGCCGCATCTGGAGGACCGCACCCTGCCGCCGCTCAAGGGCCTGGTGACCGTGAATCTGAACCTGGACTTCCTAGGCAGCGCCCGCGTCGGCCAGTGGCTGGAATTCCGCGCCGACGTCACCCGCACGGGCCGCAGCCTCAGCTTCGCCAGCGCCACCGTGCTCGCCGACGGCGAACCCTGCGCCCGCGCCACCGGCGTGTTCAAAGTCCAACGTTGATCCGGAGACGTCCATGAACGACCACACCGTTCTGCTGAATCGAATACGCCAGGTCTCCGCCCTGGCGCCTTTTAATCAATGGCTGGATTTGCGGGTGGAACAGGCCGAGCCCGGCCTGGCCACCCTGCGCCTGGACTGGCGCGACGACTTCGCCCAGTACAGCGGCCACCTGCACGCCGCGCTGATCGGCGGGCTGATCGATACCGCCTGCGGTTTCGCCGCCGCCACGGTGGCCGGCAACGTCACCGCCTCGCAGTTTTCGGTGCGCTGCCTGCGCCCGGCGGTTGCCGGCGCGTTCCGGGTCACCGGGCGGGTAGTGAAAGCCGGCAAGCGGCAGGTGTTCGCCAGCGCCGAGCTCGGCGACTGGGACGACGAGAACGGGGGACCGTTCGCGGCCGGTGACGCCGTCCNGGTGCCGATACCGGAGTGACGGCGGGCCATCGAAAGGGGTCTTGTTACGGGTTCGGCATGCGGTGGTCTACGTTTTCGCGGACGTTCCGTTTCGGCGTTCGCCGATCNCCCCGGCNCCCGCCAGCCCCATCAAACGACGGAACCTGGGGCACTCCAGATGGCTGGGCGCGGAACAGGCCGCCGCGTGGCGCAGTCCGTCCCGCATGGCGGTCAGTTGTTTGATCGATTGATCCAGCTCGTCGGCTTTCTCGAGTAACTGCTGCCGTTCGATCCGGGGGCGCCCGTCGGCACCGAACATGGCGGCGATTTCATTCAGTGAAAAACCCGCCGCGCGGCCCAGCGCAATCAACGAAAGCTGCTCCAGCACGCCGGCGGCGAACACCCGGTGCAGGCCGCGCCGGCCCACGGAGGCGATCAGCCCCTTCTGTTCATAGAAACGCAACGTGGACGCCGGCAGGCCGGAACGGCGCACCACTTCGGAAATATCCATAGCCCTTGACCTCAAGTCGACTTTAAGTAGCAAGCTGTCTTCATCGCCCAACGAAGACACCGACTGGAAGACGCCATGACTCTATTAGCGATTATATTTTTTATCGGCGTGGGAGCCACCGCCATCATGGATCTGTGGGGATGGCTGCGCAAAAGAGTGTTCGGCGGCAAGGGGCTCGACTACGGCCTGGTCGGCCGCTGGATCGCGCACATGCCGCACGGCCGCTTCCGCCACGACAACATCGCCGCCGCGCCGAGGAAACCGGGCGAGCGCCTGATCGGCTGGAGCGCGCATTACGGCATCGNCATCGCCTTCGCCGGGCTGTTGATCGGGTTAGGCGGCGCCGAATGGGCGGCGCGCCCCACCCTCGGCCCGGCCCTGGCGGTGGGTATCGGCACGGTGGTCGCGCCGTTCCTCCTGATGCAGCCCGGCATGGGCGCCGGCATCGCCGCCTCGAAAACCCCCAGGCCCAACGCCGCGCGCCTGCAAAGCCTGCTTACTCACGCGGTGTTCGGCCTGGGGCTTTACGTCGCGGCCTGGGCGGCGCCCTTCTAGGCCGCCCGCCTCTCCTGGCATCGCCGGCAAAACCGTGCTGTTATCGGCTGTAGGGAGACTGCTCAACATTTGCACAAAATTGCCCTCTTCCCAAACCACGCCAACCTGAGGTAACGTGAACATCTGTACACAAACAGCATAATAACGAGTGAATACAGGAGCCCAGGCCATGACCCAGGCGCAGGACCCGAAACCGCGGAAAGGCTGGCTGAACAGGCTGGCGGCGATCACCGACATGTTCGCCTTCCCGCTGCGTACCTCCCATTACGTGGAGCTGGTGAACCCGCTGTGGACCACCCACCGCATGCACGCAAGGGTGGTGGACGTGTGGGACGAGACCAAGGACTGCCGCACCATCACCCTGCAGCCCGGCGCCAACTGGCGCTTGCACCGGCCCGGGCAGCACATCCGGGTGGGTATCCCGGTGGACGGCCGGCACTACACCCGCACCTACACGATCTCGTCGCCGCCGGAGCGGGACGACGGCCGCTTCACCATCACCGTAAAGAAGATCGAGGGCGGCCGCCTTTCGCACCATATCGTGCGCAACCTGAAGGTCGGCGACTTTATTCCGGTGGGCCTGCCCCAGGGCGATTTCTACCTGCCGGACGCCTCGCCGATTCAGCCGCTGTTCATCACCGCGGGCAGCGGCATTACGCCGGCGAGAAGCATGCTGCACAGCCTGATCGAGCAGCAGCGCCTGCCGGACACGGTGCACATCCACTACGCGCCGCATGAGTTCGACACCATTTTCGGCAAGGAGCTGCGCAAGCTGAACGCCCAGCACCGCCACTACCATCTGCATGAAGTGCACACGCAGAAGGAAGACGANAACGCCGCCTACTTCAGCCGCGANAAGCTGGAGCAGTTCTGNCCGGACTGGCGCGAACGGGACTGCTACGCCTGCGGGCCGCCGGGGCTGCTGGCCGCCCTGGAAGAAGTCTGGGAAGAGGCCGGCCTGTCCAACCGCCTGCANATCGAACGGTTCCGCGCCGAGCTGGCGCCGATCCCCGACGACGCCGTGGGCGGCAAGGTNCGCTTCGCGCAGAGCGNTCTCGATGTGGACGCGGACGGCCAGACCAACCTGCTGCGCATCGCCGAGGACGCCGGGCTCAACCCGCCCCACGGCTGCCGCATGGGCATCTGCCACACCTGCAACACCACCTTGAAATCCGGCTGCGTGCGCGACCTGCGCAGCGGCGAATACATCAACGAGCCCGGTGCCATCGTGCAAGTTTGTGTGTGCGCCACCGCCGGCGACTGCGAACTGGACATCTAGGAGGTCATGATGAGTAAGCGACAGGGTTTACCCGTGGATCTCACGGAAGAACAAATCGACGAATTCGGCCGCGAGATGGACGCCATCTATTACGAGACCCTGGAATCCCGGGGCGAAAAAGACCGGCTCTATATTCTGCGGCTGATCCGCATTCAGCGCAGCATGGCGCTGTTCGGCCGGCTCACCATCTACGCCAGCCTGTTCCTGCTGCCCGCCTGGCCGCACGCGCTGGCCGGCTGGGGCACCACGCTGATCGTGATGGCGCTGGGNGTGATCCTGCTGGGCCTGGCGAAGATNCTGGAAAACATGGAAATCGCCCACAACGTGCTGCACGCCCAGTGGGACTGGATGAAGGACCCGGAGATCCAGTCCAACACCTGGGAGTGGGACACCATGAGCCCGTCCGACCGCTGGATGCACTCNCACAANGTGGTGCACCACACCTGGACCAACGTGCTCGAGAAAGACCTGGACGTNGGCTACGGCATCATGCGCGTGACGCCGCTGCAGCCCTGGAAGCCCGCCTACCTGCTGCAGCCGGTNTACTTCGTGATGCTGATGCTGCTGTTCGAGGAAGGCGTGGCCCTGCACGAGCAGGCGATCATCGACGTGGGNGAAGGCAAGAAAAAACCCAAGGAAATCCTGCCGCTGATGAAACACATCGGCCGCAAGGTCTGGGGCCAGGTGCGCAAGGACTACATCATGTGGCCGGGCCTGGCGGCGCTGGTGTCGATCCCGATCTCCTTCTTCGTGCCGGAATCCCCGCTCACCGTGTTCCTGCTGGTGGCCGGCGCCAACTTCGTCGCCAACATCATCCGTAACATCTGGGCGTTCGTGATTATTTTCTGCGGGCACTTCCCCGCCGACGTCTACAACTTCACCGAGGAACAGGTGGAAGGCGAATCCCGCGGCCAGTGGTACATCCGCCAGCTGCTCGGCTCCGCCAACATCACCGGCGGCCCGCTGTTCCATGTGATGTCCGGCAACCTGAGCCATCAGATCGAGCACCACCTGTTCCCGGATATGTGCAGCAACCGTTATCCGGAAGTGGCGCCGCGCGTCAAAGCGCTGGCCGACCGCTACGGCCTGCCGTACAACTCCGCGCCCCTGTGGCGGCAGTTCGGCACCACCTGGCTGAAGAACCTGCGCCTGGCGTTCCCGGGCGGCACCCTGCCGCCGGAACCGGCGAGGGCGTAACCCCCGAGCGGCGCCCTCCCCTGTGCTCCGGGGAGGGTTATTCCCTACGGCTTTTGCGCGCGAAGGCCACCATCAGATTCTGGTAGGCGACCGGCGCTATGCGCTGCATTTTCTCCAGCAGCCAGGCGTCCACGCCGATCAGCTGGCGGCGGCGACGCCGAGCCATGGCGCGTACGATCTGTTCGGCCGCCGCCTCGGGCGAGGTGCGCGCCAGCCTTTTGAAGTCACGGGCCGCCTGCTCGACGGTCTCGAAACCNAGGCTTTCACTGGGCGTCACCCGGCCCCCCGCGACGATATTGGTATCGATGCCGCCGGGATGCACACAGGTGACGCGCACGGGCGCGTTTTCCAGGCGCAGCTCTTCACTGAGGGATTCGGTGAACCCGCGCACCGCGAACTTGGAAGCGTTATAGGCGCTGGCGCCGGGCATGGCGATGATGCCGAACAGGCTGGAGATATTGACGATATGGCCGTCACCGCTGGCCCGCAGGTACGGCAGGAACGCCCGGGTGCCATGGACCACGCCCCAGAAGTTGATCCCCATGATCCATTCGAAATCCTCCAGGGACAGATCAGCCACCGCCCCGGATAACGACACACCGGCGTTATTGATTACGGCATTGACCTTACCGAAAGCCTGATGGGTGTCCGCGGCCCAGGCGTTCACCGCCTCGGGGTCCGACACATCCACGGCCGTGGAACGAACGGCGGCGCCTGCGTCCCGGCAGAGCCGCTCGGTGTCACGCAAACCCTCCCGACTGACGTCGCAGAGCGACAGGGTGGCGTGCGCCCCGGCGAGCTTCACCGCCGTGGCCCGGCCGATGCCGGATGCCGCCCCCGTGATGGCGATGACGTTGCCGCTGAAGCCGCCCATCATTTGCCCTCGAGGTACTGCTTTTTGGCCGCTTCAACGGCGTCGCGATTGTCGTGCTGCCAGGGGTGAAAGTCGTCCCGGTAGAAATCCTTGTAGTCCTTCCAGGTGTCGCCGCCCAGGATGCGCAGCAGCGCGAACAACTCCCGCCATTTTTTCAGGTTTCGCAACTGCCCGGTGCCCCGGAACAGTGTCCAGGCGCTGCGGGTGTTCTTCGCCATGAACTCGGCGGTGACCCACACCATCACCCGCTGCAGGTATTTCCGGTCGCCCACGGTTTGCTCGTAGACGTCGAAGGCCACCGCTTTGTGCTCGGCTTCCTCGATGGCGTGCCAGGCCCAGATGGTGCGCGCCTGGGGCGACATCTTGTCGAGCATCTCCGGATGCTTGCTCAACAGAACGTCCGCCAGCAGCGCGGTGAAGTGCTCGGCGCAGACGGTGTGCGCCAGCTGATACTTGGCGGAGCGTTTTTTCCAGCGTTTCACGGAAGCGGCCATGCGCTTTTCCACCGTGTCGATGTCGACACCCCGCTTGCGCATGGCGTCGTTGAAGGTGTCGTGCTCTTTGGAGTGGTGCCCCTCCTGGCCGATAAAGGCGCGAATCTGCGCCCGCAGCACGGGATCGGTGATCCGGTCCTGAAACAGCCGCACGCTGTGAATGAAATGGCTCTCCCCTTCCGGCAGCGACGCGGAGAAGCCGGTCAGGAACATGCTGATCAGTTCGTTGCCGTCAAACCAGGCCAGCGGCAACTGATCGTCGTAGGTCAGGTCCATGCGGCGCACCGGCACGCCCACGTCCTCGCCGCGCAGTCGTTTTGCCTTGGCGGGGCCTTTGCCAGGTATAGGGGTCACGGCGCTTTGACGGGTCATGGTGAGTCTCCTGCGTGGCTGCGTTAGCGTGCCGGAAAGTCTAGGCGCCCAGCCGCCGGCGGCGTGAGGGACAAGCCGGACCCTTTGCTTGTCATTTGCGGCCACGAAGAACTAGACTGCCTCCATACCGCCGGGAAGCGAGCGCCATGAAAACAACAGAGAGCCACTGGCCGGACACTGTCTTCGTGCCCGGTGCCGTCCCCGCCAGCTGGTTGTCCTACGTGGCCGACCGGCAACTCCCCCGCGATGCGATTCTCGAACAGGCGGGGCTGACGCAGGAATTCGCGTCCTCGTTTTCCGCCGGCATCACCATGGAAAAGCTGCGCCGCTTGCTGGACGCCATTTACCGGCACGGCGGCGACGACCTGATGGGCTTCGATGTGGGCTGGCGCATGCCGCCCACCAGCTTCGGCAGCCTGGGCAGCGCGCTGCTCGCCAGCCCGGACGTGGGCAGTGCCCTGGCGCTGCTGGAGCGCTACTGGGGGCTGGTGGTGCGCGGCGTCAAACTCAACCTGGTCAGCGAGGATGAGCTCTGCGTTCTGACGTTTTTCGCCGAGGATTACCTCACCGGCCCGATGCGCGACCTGACCCTGGATTCCATCGTCTTCGCCCTGTTCCGCGGCGCCTCCCTGCTGGTGCCCGGTGTGGGCCGCGATACCCAGGTGTGGCTCGACCACCCACCGCCGCGCGGCGAGCATGAAGCCTTCGAGATGATCGGCACCCTGCGTTTTGACATGCCACTGGTTCAGTGCCGCTTCCCCGCCGCCCTGCTGAAAACGCCGCTGCCGCTGGCCAGCGCCACCGGTTACCGGCAGGCGGTGCGGCAATGTGAAAACGAAGCGCGTCTTCTGAAAAGGGATCAGGACGTGAGCGCCCGGGTGCAGCAGGCGCTGGGGTATCAGGCGGGCGGCTATCCGACCCTGGACGTGATCGCCGACAGATTCGGCATGACCGCGCGCACCTTGCGGCGCAAGCTGCACGCCGAAGGCACCGCCTACTCCTCCCTGGTGGAGAAGATTCGCCTCCGGGACGCCATCAAGCTGCTCGACGAGCCCGGGCTGGACATCGCCCGCATCGCCGAACTGCTCGGCTATAGCGACGCCGCCAATTTCACCCGGGCGTTCCGGAAACAGGCGTCGATGACGCCGTCCGCGTACCGCGCGACACACCGCTAACGCGTTTCATCATCCGGCGTTCAGAAGGCGCGCCTAGGGGTTCAGGACTTCGTCCTCGGTGAGATTCTCCGTTTCTTCCGCGAACGAAAAGAACGACGGTTTCCGGTCGATGAAAATCTGTCCCGAAAGCGTCCAGGCGTCACTGTCGTCCAGCAGCCCCACCGGCAGCGCATAGTGATTCTCTTCGATATAACGAAAGAAGAGATGGGTGCCGCAGTGCTTGCAGAAACCCCGTTCGGCGAATGTCGACGATTGGAACCTGGCGATGTGCTCCTCACCCTCGAAGGTGACGGCCTGCTCGCACTCGGCGGCGAACATGGGCCCGCCGCCCCATTGACGGCACATCTTGCAGTGGCANAGCACCACCTTATCGGTTTTGGGCTTTGCGATAACGCTGACCGCGCCACAGAGGCAGGCGCCGCGATGCTCGGTTCTGGAATCCACGGTTCTCTCCTGTCCGGGTTAACGGGGCCTAGCTGAACAACAGGAACGCGCTCAGTGCCAGGGACGCGCCGGAGACCACCAGCGCGGCGGCAAGGGCGAGCCTGTATTTGGCGAANCGGGCCTCCGACTCCCTGGCCGCCATCTCCATGCCGTCCAGGGCCTGCTGCAGTTTGTCCGCCAGCACCTGCACGGCTTCCGCGTTGTGGGTGGCGGCTTCCTGCAGCTCCTGGATCTGCTTGGCCACCACCGGGTCGGCCTGGCCGGCTTCGGCGCCACGGGACGTGAACGCGGGGATCGCGATCGTGGCGATCTGGGCCACGTAGGGCGCGACGGCTTTGAGAATCGGGATCAGGGGCGCTGCCATAGTCTTTCCTCCGGTTTGATCCTCATCCTACCGTTATCCGGGCGCCGCGCCTGCCCCGACTTCGTCGAGCATTTCGCCATCTTGCACAGGGTTGGGCTCCGGGGGCAGAATAATACCAATTATTGGTACTTTCGAGGTGCGCCATGCCAAAGAACACCAGCATCAGCCTCGGCGAGCATTTCGACACCTTCGTCGCGGAGCAACTGAACAGCGGACGCTATAGCTCCACCAGCGAGGTGGTGCGAGCGGGGCTGCNCCTGCTCGAGGACGCGGAGACCCGCCTCGGCACCCTCCGGAAAATGCTCCAGGACGGCGAAAACAGCGGCGTTGCCGACTACGATTACGACAGCTTCATTGAGGAACTGGACCGGGAAGACGACACCTGATGCCCACCTTTACGCTTTCCAGGAAGGCCAAAGCGGATTTACGCGCCATCGCACGCTACACGGAACGTCGCTGGGGGCGCGAGCAACGTGCGGCGCCGTGCACATCGTGCNCATTCTGCATAAGCGCATGATGCCCCACGAACACTTTTCCTGAGTGGCTCAAACCAAGCCGATTAGCCAGCCAGATTGATTCCCGCCCTCGCCGCACGGGCGGCGTGCAGCTTCTTGTAGNTTTCGATCAGGCGCTGGTGTTTTTCCAGGCCGTCCAGGCGTGTGTTGGTGGGCGTNAGGCCGTGGAAGCGGACGCTGCCATCCACCGAGCCGACCACCGCGTCCATGGTGTCGTCGCCGTACATGCGGCGAAGGTTTCTCAGGTAGTCGTCCAGCTCCAGCTCGTCGTCCAGAAGGATCTCCAGCACCGCGCTGACGGCGCGGTAGAACAGGTTGCGCTCGACGGTGTTGTCGTTGAACTGCAGGAAGGCTTCCACGCGCTCCAGGGCTTCCTCGTGCTGGCCCAGGGCCAGGTTGATCAGCAGTTTCAGCTCCAGCACGGTGAGCTGGCCCCAGACGGTGTTCTCGTCGAACTCGACGCCGATCAGGGTAATGATGTCGGTGTAGTCGTCGATCTGGCTCTCTTCCAGGTGCTCCATCAGATCGGCCAGCTGGTCGTCGTCGAGGACGTGCAGATTGAGGATGTCCTCGCGGTAGTCCAGCGCCTTGTTGGTGTTGTCCCACACCAGGTCTTCCACCGGGTAGACCTCGGAATAGCCCGGCACCAGGATGCGGCACACCGGCGCGCCCAGGTCTTCGTGCACGGCCATGTAGACCTCTTTACCCAGGTCCTCGAGGATGCCGAACAGGTTCTCCGCTTCCTGCTCGGTGCTGCCGGAAAAATCCCACTCGTGGAAATCGTAGTCGGCGTTGTCGCTGAAGAAGCGCCACGAGACCACGCCGGTGGAGTCGATAAAGTGCTCCACGAAGTTGTTGGGCTCGCTCACCGCCAGGCTGTTGAAGGTGGGCAACGGCACGTCGTTCAGATTCTCGAAGCTGCGGCCCTGCAGCAGCTCGGTGAGGCTGCGCTCCAGCGCCACCGCCAGGCTCGGGTGCGCCCCGAACGACACGAACACGCCGCCGGTGCGCGGGTTCATCAGCGCCACGCAGGCCACCGGGAACTGGCCGCCCAGGGAGGCGTCCTTGACCAGCACCGGGAAGCCCTGGGCCTCCAGCGCTTCGACGCCTTCCACCAGGTTCGGGTATTTCGCCAGCACGTCCGCCGGCACGTCCGGCAGCGCCAGCTCTTCCTCGATGATCTGCTTCTTCACCGCCCGCTCGAAGATTTCCGACAGGCACTGCACCTGCGCTTCCGGCGAGCGTGTTGCCCGCGCTCATGCCGTTGCTCAGGTACAGGTTCTCAATCAGATTGGAGGGGAACCACACCGTCTCGCCGTCGGAGCGGCGCTGGAACGGCAACGAGCAGATGCCGCGCGCTTCGTTGCCGGAGTTGGTGTCGATCAGGTTGGAGCCGCCCAGCTCGCGCTCGGGATCGAAGATCGCCCGGCAATGGGCGTCCAGAATCTCTTCGGGCAACTCGTCGTTGGGTCCCGGCTGGAACCACTGCTCGTTGGGGTAATGCACGAAGGCGCTGTTGGCGATCTCCTCGCCGAAGTACTGATCGTTGTAGAAAAAGTTGCAGCTCAGCCGCTCGATGAACTCGCCCAGCGCCGAGCACAGCGCGCTCTCCTTGGTGGCGCCCTTGCCGTTGGTGAAGCACATGGGCGAGGCGGCGTCGCGAATGTGCAGCGACCAGACATGCGGCACGATATTGCGCCAGGAGGCGATCTCGATCTTCATGCCCAGGTCCTCGAGGATCCCGGTCATGGTGGCGATGGTTTCCTCCAGGGGCCGGTCCTTGCCCTCGATATAGGTGCGCGCCTCGCCGTCCACGCCGGCCATCAGCAGCGCCTGGGCGTCCTCGTCCAGGTTCTCCACCGTCTCGATCTCGAACTCCGGCCCGGTCTGCACCACCTTCTTCACCGTGCAGCGGTCGATGGAGCGCAGAATGCCCTGGCGGTCCTTGTCGGAGATGTCCTCCGGCAGCTCCACCTGAATCTTGAAGATCTGGTTGTAGCGGTTCTCCGGGTCGACGATGTTGTTCTGCGACAGCCGGATATTGTCCGTGGGAATGTCCCGCGCCTTGCAGTACACCCGCACGAAATAGGCCGCGCACAGCGCCGACGACGCCAGGAAGTAATCGAACGGGCTGGGCGCCGAGCCGTCGCCCTTGTAGCGGATCGGCTGGTCGGTGACCACGGTGAAGTCGTCGAACTTGGCTTCGAGGCGGAGGTTGTCGAGGAAATTGACGTTGATCTGCATGGGGAAACTACCGGGATTAAGGAGTGGGGCGCGCCATGGCCTTCAGTGGGCGGCATTATCCCGGTTTTGGGGCGGTTCGTCTTGGTCCGTGCTGACCGGCGGCCCCGGGGCGGGCTCCGTCGCGCGCCCCGCCGCCGGCCTGGTCGCCTCTATTTCTTGCCGACGACGTAAGCCGCCACGGCGCCGGCCCCGGCCAGGGCGCCCAGAAGTACGCCTTTAAAGAAACCGGTCTCATGGCCCCGTTGGTAGCCTTTTTCGTCCCCGGCGACGTAGCCTCTGAATTCGTCGCTGCGGTCCTCCGAGAAGACGTACTTATTCACCTCGTCGGAAATCCCGGGCCTCTCCAGCAGGCGCTGCAGGATTTCCCTGGCCGCCTCCACCGTCATCTCGTTCAGCACCGCGAATGTTTTGAGCCGTTCCTCGTTTTCCAGGGTGTCCCTGATAATTTTTTTACCCATTGCCTCCCCCGATATGTCACTGAAAATCCCCAATAAGAGACCAATAAAACCAGAACATTCAAAAGGTTACAAATCTCAGGAGATGAATCTGTCCGCGTCATCGAAGCTGCGGGGTCGAAGCGGCCAGTCTGAATCGGCCTCGCAGATATCGAGTCTCGATGTTTACGCAGCGGAGTCTTCCCCTACATCCCAGCCGGGAAATACCAGCACCGCCGGGTGGCAACGCAAAGCACGGGCCAGGACTTTGGCGCGCTCCACGCCCAGGCGCACGCGGTCGTTCTCAATGGCGGAGAGGGTGGACTGCGCGATGCCCGTGGCGGTGGCCAGGTCGTTCTGGCTCATCTCCTGCAGCTCACGCAGTATCCGGACGGACTCGCCGACGGAGACCTCGATACCCTTTTTNGCTTTACGATACTCACTCATTTCATTGCCTCCCGTAATCGTGGGGAGTGACCTTCTCTACCTGTACGAGCACCTNATCCNTATGAACCTGGTAAATGACGCGGTACTGNATGTTGAGTCGTGAAGACCGGAAACCNTTCCACTTGCCGGACAAAGCCTCGTCGTTGAANCCCCGGATNGCCCGNAGNCCCTGCGGCCCCGAGATNGCGACAATGTCCTTCCACTTCTCATACCGCTTNCGAACCTCGACGGGCGCCGCCGNCAGNCTCTTTGCCACTTTCCTGTGCTCGANTACATCCCACATACCAAATANGATATGTATACNATATATNGTATGTCAAGNTTGATCAGGCNAAGTCAGCNCCATCANNNNCGCCATCAGATCCCGCCCGGCGCNGTGCACCTCCTGGATATGCCGGNGGAAGAAGGTNNTGGTCTGCTCGGTCTGCACCACCAGCACGCCGTGCAGCNCNNCGTCGTGCTCCAGAGGGATGCCCAGGTAGCTCTTGAAACGCTCCTCGCCGGAGCCCGCCACGTGGAAGTAGTCGGCGTGGTCCTGGATCACCCGGGCCACCACCGGCAGGCGGGTGCGGGCGACCTTGCCGGTGAGGCCCTGGTCATAGCTCAGCTGCTTGCCGATCACGCTCCGGTGCAGGCCGCTGGTGGCGACGATCTCCAGGCTTTGCCGGTCCGGATGGGCGAGGTAGAGGCTGCAGACGTCCACGTCCAGCTTGCGCCGCACGGCGTCCACGCGCTCGTTCATGGGGTCAGAGTGTTGAGTCATGGCGAGAGCCGAAGCAATAGCCGTGCCATCGCTCAAACTATTAAAGATATTAAAATTCGCCGGCTATTTGATGGAGCACGCTCTTGCCCCTTTGCATTAGTCGCGAAAGGGGCGTAGCACGGGAGGGGCCTCAGAAAGCGAGAGACACGTCATGGCTGACAACAACGTAATGGATTACCCGCGTGCGCTGCATCCGCTGCACGCCATCCTGCTTGCCTTTCCACTGCCGCTGTTCCTGGGCGCGCTGCTCAGTGACCTGGCCTATTCGTCCACCTATGAAGTGCAGTGGACCAACTTCGCCTCCTGGCTGATCGCCGGTGCCATGCTGACGGGCGCCCTGGTGACGCTGTGGGCGCTGGTTGAGTGCGTCGTCAGCGGGCGGCAGCGCACCGGTAAACACTTCGCCTATTTAATCGTGCTGCTGGTGATGATGGCCGTGGGCTTCATCAACGCGCTGGTCCACGCGAAGGACGGCTGGGCGGCCATGCCGGCCGGCCTGTGGCTGTCGGTGGTGGTGACCTTGCTGGCGCTGATCGCCAGCTGGATTGGATATGCGGGGCTGCGCGCCCGGGAGGTGGCTCATGCAACTTAAGCCCATGCACGCCAAGACGATTTCGATTCCGGCGCTGGCGCTGTTCACGCTGGCCACGCTCTCCACCTTGACCGCCTGCGGCGGCGACCCGGCTCCGCCGGAGACCGGCCCCAACCCGGCGCTGCCCGAACCCAGCCGCGGGCTGCTGCCCAGCATGGACATTTCCACGCCCACCGAATGGGGCGATGAGAAGCCCACGGTGCCGGACGGCTACCAGATCGAAGCCATCGCCAAGGACATGAAGATTCCGCGCCAGACCCTGGTGCTGCCCAACGGCGACATCCTGGTGGCGGAAGGCTCCGGCGGCGGCAAGGCCCCGGCCATGAGGCCCAAGGACGTGATCGCCGGCTACATCAAGAAGCAGGGCACCACCTCGGTGAAACCGGGCAACCGGCTCACCCTGCTGCGCGACGACAACGATGACGGCCGCTACGAGACCCGGGAAGTGTTCGCCGATAACCTGAACGCCCCCTACGGCCTGGCGCTGATCGACGACACCCTCTATGTCGCCAACCAGGACGCCCTGGTGCGCTTCGACTACGAGGAAGGCCAGACCCGGGCCAGCGGCCCGCCGGAGAAAGTCACCGACCTGCCGGCCAAGATCAACCACCACTGGACCAAGGCGATGACCGCCGGCCCCGACGGCGAGTTCCTCTACGTGGGCATCGGCTCCAACAGCAACATCGGCGAACGGGGCATGGACGTGGAGGAAGACCGCGCCATGGTCTGGCAGATCGACGCGGAAACCGGCCGGCACAAGCCCTACGCCACCGGCCTGCGCAACCCCACCGCCTTCGCCATCCACCCGGACACGGACCAGCTCTGGGCGGTGGTCAACGAACGGGACGAACTGGGCCCCAACCTGGTGCCGGATTACCTGACCTCGGTGCAAGAAGGCGCCTTCTACGGCTGGCCCTACAGCTACTGGGGCGACAACGTGGACACCCGCGTCAAACCGCCGAAGCCGGAGAAAGTGGAAAGCGCCATCAAACCGGACTACGCGCTCGGTTCCCACGTGGCCGCGCTGGGCGTGGACTTCTCCGATGGGAACATGGGCGGGCAGTTCGCCCAGGGCGCCTTCGTCGGCCAGCACGGCAGCTGGAACCGCAGCGTGCCGGTGGGCTTCAAGGTGGTGTTCGTGCCGTTCCAGAACGGCGAACCCGCCGGCGAGCCCATCGACTTCGCCACCGGCTTCCTCAACGACGACGGCAACGCCCGCGGCCGGCCCGTGGGCGTCACCGTGGACCCGGAGGGCGCGCTGATCATCGCCGATGATCTGTCCAACACGATCTGGCGGGTCACCCCCACCGGCGGCGACTGATCCGCGCCCTCGCCGGCGGCGTCGCCTAGGCGGCGGCGAAGCCGGCGAACAGCACCAGGAAGCCGCCGATCTCCCCGGCCACCAGGGCCCACATGAAGGCGGTCATCAGCCAGGCGGGCAGAAACCCGGAACCGAACGCGTGCGGCTTCTGCAGCTGGTTGCGCGTGTCCTTGAGGGCGCCGTGCAGAATGTAGCTGCCCACCGCCAACGCGAAGAACAGCACCGACGCCAACACCGCCAGCACGTTCACCCACTCCGGCCAGACGCTGAGCGAAGCAAAGCGCTCCAGCACCAGGCAGGCAAACGCGTACATCAGGCTCGCCCGGTGGGCGACATCCACATAGTAATGCGCCCGGGCCTTGTCACTGCCTCTGATCTGAACGTACTTCCAAACCCCGGTCAGCAGACCGGTGAGAAAGAACAGCCCGCAACTCCATAACGCTACCGTGCTCGCGGTCATGGCACCCCCCGTTGGTCATAATGATCGATTAGGGCATGTTACAGGGGGTTAGAGCCCCTAGCCCTCACTGCCCAGACCCCGGTGCATCTTTCTCATCGTCGGTGCCCCAACTGGCGAGCCACTCATGTACCTCGTCCGCATCCACCACCTTCCCCTGGGCCTCGGACACCATGACTCCCTGAGCCACCGCCTTCACGAACCGTAGCTCCTCCAGGGTCTTCTCGTAATCTTCCAGCCCCTGAACAACGGCCACTCCGCGACCATGGCTGGTCAGCAAAACAGGGCGATGAGACTCCTGAACCCGGTCAATCACCTTGTCGGGATTGGCCTTCAGATCCGAAAGCGGAACGACGTCTTCCGAGAACCTCACGGACATGGTGCGCACCTCATGACTATGACAGGTGTGATCAATAGCATCGGTTAACCGGTGCGGTCGAGGTATAGCCCACTCAGAACGGCAGGACAACACCTGTGACCCGCGCGGCGCGCAGGACCGTCCCCGAGTCCGCGTAAAGTATCCACGCCAGCGCAGCAAGATTGGCCACCACCGCCACATAGAACATCACCAGGAACGAGGTCTTGCGGGTCTTATGGCGAAACACCCGTTGCGCCAACAGGGCGCCGGGCCAGCCGCCTAGCAACTCGACCAAGTGAAGCCGAGCCTCCGACGTACGCCAGCCGCCGCGCGTCGAGGCCCGCTTATCCAGGCCATACAGTGAAAAGCTGATCGCGCTCATCAGCGCGTAGAAACCGACGAACCATCGCCATTCAGGCGCGGGGGCGAGAATTGCTAGCCCGACGAAGAACGCCACCACGACCAGCACGGCAGGAAACAGGCGCCGTCCGCCGTCTAAACTAATAATTTGAACATTTCTCCCGGATGGCACCGATCGCTTTAGAGGATCCACGCAGAGTGAAAGGGAAATGAACTGGACGTTGGCTGTGCCAATCCAACTCAATCAACATTTCGCGGGCAGCCATTAGCCTCTGGATCGCCGCGGAGTCAGCGCGGAAATGAAGGAAATCCGCCCCCCAGTCCTGTGTGAAACTGGTTCTACTCACCGAGTCATCCCACTTCACTCTGGTATTTATGAGGTTATAGCCGTCCTTGGTTTCAGTATTGTTCAGATTAGGGGTTTTGGTGAATCCGATATACGCCCACTCGCTGTTTTTATCACAACCGACACCGAGCCATGCTCTCGCGCCCTGGTAGGGAAATTCCATTGGCCGCCTTGGAGAGCTCCGGGGTGAGGTCGCAAAAGCGGAACGCTCTCCAGTCATTTCGTCTTCTGACTCAAACGTTCTCCATTCCGGTAACGAAGGAGGCTCCTCCTCTTTACTCACATCTTTTGATTTCGTCCGATCGTCGCTATTGCTTGCCGTTGCCGTAGAGGACGTAGGAGAGGACGGAGACTGAACTGAAATATAGACAATCAGCAAGATCGCCACCAAGACCATCCAGGTGACCGGTGAGGTCTTACGAGGCGCTTTTGCGCCACAGCTCGGACACTTTTCCGCCTTGGTACTTATTTGTTGCCCGCATTCCTTACATTTGACTAGTGCCATATTCCCCCCCACTACATTGCACGCTCATCAGTACGGCGGACATAAGACGCCGATCCGTCCTTCAGCCCTCCCCAGACCAGCCGCTATTCATTGGATCTGATTAAGGAAAGCAATCAACTTCCCAGGATTAATTGGACCGGTCCCGCAATCAAATTTATTCCAGATCGCCAAGACTCCTTGCTCTTCAGAGCTTGGTTTGCGGCCACCTGACACTTTTCCGCAGTCGCCCCATGAAAGAGACAGCGAGACGTTATCTCGATTGATACATACTCGTAGGCAGACAGATACGCCGTTGTCTTCCCTTCTACGAATCTGTTCGTTTAGCCAGCCCGGATTGATGTCCGACGCGTTATATCGCGTTCCGTTAAGGTCCACCTCAATCATCCTTGATCCCCAGCGTAGACAAAAGGACGAGAAACACCGCCCCGATAAGCCCTCAACTTATCGAGGCAGTGAGCTATTATTTAATGGCAGTGATAAGGCTTGGAACCTGCGTGACAACCGTTCTCGTCAGTGCCACCAGAGTGCGCCTGCGCCACCCCGACAAACATCATTGAAGCAAACAGGAGAGCCGCGAACTTTTTCATGATAACCCCTTTTATTTGAAGGACTTCCGTGATGCCTTCCCTGCAATGAAACACTCAAATACCTTTTGAGCGTTAAAAACACCGTCTTAAAGAAACGAGCTTCGCTTCACTTAATTCTTTTAACCGCTTTCTTTGCGGTTAACTGTTTTTACAAGCGGCGAGCAACACAGTCAACAATTGTGGACATTTGTCGCCAAGTCACAAAACAAACCGGACACCTTTAAGGCTAAAAGCCCATGAGGCTATCCGACCTGCTCAAAAACCAGCAATTTTGAGCAGGTCCGCCCCGTCTCGCTCATTCTTCGAGCATCGTGAGCAGCATGAGTTGCGCCCTCCTATTCTTTAATTGATAATCACTCTCAATTATAAATGCGAATCGAATCCTATGTCCGGCGCCGCCACTGACAGCCAGCCCCTGCTGCCCGGTTCCCAACGGGAACTGGGCGAGCTGTATGCGGCGCATCACGGCTGGCTGACGCACTGGCTGCACGGGCGACTGCGCTGCCCGCAGGACGCGGCGGACCTGAGCCAGGACACTTTTCTGCGGCTGATTCTGGGCGAGCAGTCGCTGGAGGCGCTGCGCGATCCGCGCGCCTACCTGATGGTCATCGCCAGCCGGCTGATGATCAATCGCCACCACCGCCGGCAGGTGGAAGAGGAAGCCCTGCGCCAGGTGGCGATTCTGGTGGAGACCCGGGACGAGCGCGGGCCGGCGGAGATCGCCGCCGCCCGTAACCTGCTGGTGACGGTGCTCAAGCTGCTGGTGGACGAGATGCCCGAGAAACCGCGCCGCGCCTTCCTGATGGCGCGTCTCGAGGGCCTGACCTACCGGCAGATCGCCCGCCGGCTGTCCGTCTCCGAAAGCAGCGTCAAACAGTACCTGGCCAAGGCGTTCGCCCACTGCCACGCGCGCCTCTACGACAGCCTGGCGGAGGCGCCGTGTCCGAGCTGAACCGCATCCGCCAGCAGGCCGCCGAATGGGTGGTCGCCCTGCAGACCGCCGGCGCCGAAGAGCGCCCCCACCTGCAGGCGGAATGCGACACCTGGCAGGCCAAGGACCCGCGCCGCCGCCAGGTGCTCGAGCAGATCCAGCGTATGTGGCAGGCCACCGAGCCCGCCCAGGAACGGTGCCGCCAACGCCGCCGGCAATTCACCGGCCTGGGTGCCGTGTTGCTCGCGGTGCTGCTCGGCACGCAACTGCCCTGGGCCTACTGGACCGCCGACCACCGCACCGCCGCCGGCGAAATCCGCACCCTGAGTCTGCCCGACGGCAGCCGGGTGGTGCTCAACAGCCACAGCGCCATCGACCTGGACTACAGCGACGCCACCCGCACCGTGGAACTGGTGCGCGGCGAGCTGCTCGCCACCGTGGCCAAGGCCCCGGACCGGCCCTTCCAGGTGGTCACCCGCGACCTCACCGCCACCGCCCTGGGCACCGAATACAGCGTGCGCCTGGACGACGACTTCACCCGGGTGGCGGTGCAGGAATCCAAGGTGTCGGTGACGCCCCGCCACAGCGACGAGCAGCTGGAACTCACCGCCGGCCAACAGGCGGACCTGAATCGCGACGGCGTCATCGCCCGCAATGCCACGCCAAGCCAGCGCCCGGACTGGGCCGACGGCCGCCTGGCGTTAAGCAACGCGCCGCTCACGGACGTGGTCGAACGCCTGGCCCGCCACCGCCCCGGCCTGCTGACCCTGGACGACGCCCTCGCCAACAGCCCGCGCCGATTTACCGGCGTCCTCCCCGCCGACGACAGCGACGCCGCCCTGGCCCTGCTCGCCGACACCCTCAACCTGGAAGTGCGCTACCTCACCCCCTGGTACGTCACCGTCCGGCCCCGGTAACCACCCTCGCGACCAGAACCCGTGGCGGTGCCGCTGCCTCGGAGCGGGTCTGTGTTCTGCCCTTCCGGGACCCTGGAGAACAGGACGTTCGACAGGGAGCCCCCAGGGACGGGTTCACGGCGCTCCCGGAAGGGCAGAACACAGACCCGCGCCCCCGATGGAGAAACAACCTCCGACGAAAAAAAATTGCCGCCACCACTGCCCGATTGCCCCCCCTGCTTTGTCTTCATAGGTAAGACACGCGAAAACAACACCGCGAACCCACGCTGGAGCCAAAGAATGAACACCGGAACCACCGCGCCCAAGGCGCTTTTGCTGCTCGGCTTGCTGACCCCGCTATCACTGATCCAACCGGCCCTGGCCCAAACCCAGGCGCCGCAAACCATCAACCTGCCCGCCCAGCCGCTGGNCCAGGCNGTGATCGACCTGGCCCGGCNNACCGGGCTGGCCATCGGCGGCGACGCCTCNCTGCTGGNNGGCAAGCAGGCGNCGGCGCTGAGCGGCGACTACACNCCGGAGCAGGCCCTGCGCGCGCTGCTNGCCGGCAGCGGCGTCACCGCCGTGCGGGTGGACAGCGGCTACCGGCTGGAAGCNGCGCCGGANCCCGACGGCAANACNCTGGAAGCGGTGTCCGTNTACGGCCGCCAGAAGAACGACACCGTGGAAGCCATCCCCCAGAGCGTGAGCGTCTACAACCGGGAAAACTTCGCGCTGGCCCAGGCCGACACCGTCGGCGACGTGGTNCGCCTCACCCCCAGCGCCAACCGCGCCGGCTCCGGCCGCGACATGTTCGCCGACAACTTCCTGATCCGTGGTTTCAACGCGGAGGAGTCCGTCAACGGCCTGGGCTTCCGGCAGACCGACCACCCCACCGACCTCGCCAACGTGGAGCGCCTGGAAATCCTCAAGGGCCCGGCCTCGGTGCTGTACGGCCAGATGGAGCCGGGCGGCACCATCAACGTGGTCACCAAGCAGCCGCTGGACTACTACCAGGCGGAAGTGGGCGCCGAATACGGCAGCTACGATTACCACCGCACCACCCTGGACGTCACCGGTCCGCTCAACGACCGGGTGCGCGCGCGCCTCAACCTGGCCCACCAGGACAGCAACGCCTCCATGGACTACTGGGGCTACGAGCGCCTGTTCGTGGCGCCCAACGTCACCGTGGAAGGCAGCTACTCCGCCAACGAATGGACCGCCCTGCCCGGCGGCGCCCCGGCGGAAGGCGCCATCGAGCCCAACCCTAACGGCGACTACAGCGACGACTTCAACACCGCCTGGAAAGACGCCACCACCGAGCGGGACTCCCTCTACCTGAACACCCGGCTCACCCAGGCGATCACCGACACCATCGACGCCCGCCTGAGCTACGCCTACACCCGCAACGACCAGACGTTCCAGGAATACGCCCCGTTCGGCCTGGGCGCGGACTTCCGCACCCTCGACCGCATCATCTTCGCCAGCGACGACGCCAAGCAAACCGACCACGAGGTGATCCTCGACCTGAGCGGCGAAGCCACCCTGGCCGGCATGGCGCACCGCTTTATCGCCGGCGTGAACTACCGGGAATCCGACAGCACCCGCCCCACCCAGGTGTACCTGATCGACCCCATCGACCTGTACGAACCGGTCTACGGCCCCATGGACCTCAGCACGAAGGCCCGCGACCGCGGCTTCACCCAGACCGACCGCATCCTCGCCGGCTTCGTCCAGGACCGCATCACCCTCGCCGAGAAGTGGACCCTGCTCGCCGGCCTGCGCTACACCGACGCGGAGCAATCCCAGAAAACCACCGACTTCATGAACAACAACGACGTCACCCGCGCCGAACTCGGTGAAACCGCCTGGACCACCCAGCTCGGCCTGGTCTACGACCTCACCGACAGCACCTCGCTCTACACCAGCCGCAACGAAGCCTTCGTGCCCCAACAGGGCACCACCTCCGGCCGCCAGCCCCTGGACGCGGAAGAGAGCGTGCAATACGAAGCGGGCGTACGCGTCACCGCCGGCCGCCTCAACATCAACGCCGCCGGCTTCATCATCGAAAAAGACAACATGGCCATCAGCGACCCGCTCAACGCCGGCTTCGAAGTGGCCCAGGGCCGCGCCCGCTCCCAGGGCGCCGAGCTCACCGTGGACGGCTACGCCACCAGCAACCTCTACCTGAGCGCCGGCTACGGCTACACCGACACCGAAGTGCTGCGCACCGACGACGAAACCCTGGAAGGCAACCGCTTCGTCAACGTGCCCCTGCACACCGCCGCCCTGCAAAGCCGCTACTACCTCAACGCCGTCACCGGCCTGAGCCTGGGCGGCACCGTCGCCTACGTGGACGAACGCCCCGCCAACGCGGACAACAGCGTCACCCTGCCCGCCTACACCCGCGTGGACCTGGGCGCCTACTACGCCGTCACCGACGCCCTGCAACTGGACCTGCTGTTCAACAACGTCACCGACGAGGAGATCTTCTCCCCCGGCTCGTTCGACGGCGTGATCCGCGAGGAAGGCCGCACTTACCTGGCGCGCGTGAAGTACCTGTTCTGATGGGCCTTCTTCAATGACCGTGCGACAGCGGTTCGTCGTCCTGCACCGCTACGTCGGGCTGGTGATGGCAGGCTTCCTGATCATCGCCGGCCTCACCGGCGCGCTGCTGGTGTGGTATTACGAGCTCGACGCCCTGATCAACCCGCAATGGCTGCAGGTCGAGCCCCCGGCGGCGCACAGCGAACCGCTCTCGCCCTTCGCCCTGCGCGACCAGGTGGACGCCGCCTACCCGGACGCCAACGTGCACTGGATGATGCTCGCGCCCCCGGATGCCCACAGCCCGGTGCGCTTCTTCCTCAGCGCCAAACCGGGCTCGCCGGCGCTGCCCATCGACGAAGTGTTCGTAAACCCCTACACCGGCCAGATCCTCGGCGGCCGCCTGTGGGGCGACCTGAGCCAGGGCCTCGCCAACCTGATGCCCTTCGTCTACCGCCTGCACCACTCCCTGGCCCTGGGCACCATAGGCACCTGGATTTTCGGTGTCGTCGCCCTGCTCTGGACCCTGGATTGCTTCGTCGGCGCCTGGCTCACCTTCCCCCCGCCGCGCCGCCGCGACGCCCGGCACCGCCCCCGCCGCTTCTGGACACGCTGGGCCAAAGCCTGGCAAATCCGCTGGCGCGCCGGCGGCCACAAACGCACCTTCGACCTGCACCGCGCCGGCGGCCTCTGGCCCTGGGCCCTGCTGCTGGTCTTCGCCTGGAGCGGCGTCGCCCTCACCCTCTACGACCAAGTCTACCGCCCCACCACCGGCCTGTTCCTCAGCTTCCAGGAAAACCCGCTCGACACCGTGCCCACCCGCGCCAACCCCAGCCAACAACCGCCCATCGGCTGGGAACCCGGCTACCACGCCGCCCGCCAACACCTGGAAGCCCTGGCCGAAGATCGCGACCTGACCATCCACGCCCTGGAACGCTTCGCCTACAGCCCACACAAGAACGCCCTCAAACTGATGGCGCGCACCAGCAGCGACGTGAACGAGCGGTTCGGAGAGACCTGGGTATACGTGGACGCCACGGACGGAACCCTGCTGGGCCACTACCTGCCCACCGGGGAAGCAGCGGGGAACACGGTGACGACCTGGCTGACCAGCCTGCATATTGCGGCGGTGGGTGGGGTGGGTTATCGGGTGGTTGCGACGGTGTTGGGGTTGGTTGTGATTGTGTTGAGCGTGACGGGAGTGATGATCTGGCTACGTCGGAGGTAGAAATTACAGTATATAACTGAATCTGCCAATCAAACGCGGCTTTCTAGGTAATAACCAACCACTGTACGAAAATCACATAGAGACCGGCCTTACAGAGCAATGCAAAATCCGCATCGCAACCTAAGGGCGGGAAGAGTGCCCCTTCTGCCACTCCTTAATTCTTTTAGTGGCTCTCAACGTTCTCTCATGCACTTCTTTGCTGCTCGCTTCAATCTCCTCCACGCTCGACTCAACGACTGACAACATAAAAGAATCTCTGTGCAAGGAAAATTGCCTACTTGCCTCTTTTAACCAAGCCAATAGAGGCTGCGCGGTGTCTTCATAGGAGCTACTTTTTTCGTCCAGGCCATGAAGATACTCGCGAATGCGCCCAGATCTCTCTTTCGAGTATGCAACATCAATAGCATCTACTTCTGCAATTAACTCATCTACCCTTTCAGACTCCTTACTCAAAACCTCGCCTTTCTCTCGCAAACCCCGTATTAGCTGTTCGAGCCAATCACCTACATATCGGCCAAGATGATCATCTTGCAACCTCTCAATTATTTCCCGCTCCGAAATATCATGAATAACAATGTCTCTTTCTAAGCGAGCCAGTCCATTTAGGTACTCCTTTCCCTGGCCCTGGAGAAAAAGCATGAACAAGCCTGATATTATTAGAGAAAGGTCTAAAGCAGCGGTTTGAACCAACGAAGATTGCGATGAGCCATAAACCAAAGCAACTACATTTAAAGCATTCCCTAAAAAAACTTCAAGAAGTATTAAATTAATTATCAAATAGCTAATGCTATTAAACTTTGATGTGCCAGTTGTCAGGTCAGTCACAGGAGGCAGGCGATTTTTACTAAATGCTATATATCGAGAAACACCAAAAGCCGATACGCAGAACAACAGAAAGACGATCAACCAAAAGTTGATATCCATCTGCCCGATAAAAAGAAGACGCTCAGAGTCCTCGCTACGAGCTTTCATCGTAGTAAAAAATAGTGGCAAGAGAAAAGCGAGAGAAAAGACCGAAACCTCCAGGAAGCCTTCGTCATCGCGCCATACACGATAATCAAGTTTCTTTTTATCTCTAGAAGGTGCACCTTTACGAATGAGAAGGGAGATAGATAAAATCGCCAAGTGTGTCTGAGAAAAGGCCAAATAGAAACCCGTGTTACTGTAAGACGATGCCGGGACTTCAGCGACTGTCTTTAAAAAGTGCCACCCAGTATATATTACGCCAGCCAGAATAGCCCAGTAGGTCATCCCAGCCTTAGAAGCCTTATTGCTCTGCCGGTCGTACAAAGTTCTAGTATAGCCGAGAAGATCAGATTTTTTTTCGTCCATTCCCCACCTCTATTACAGCGCGACCACCCTCAGAACATAATGACAAATCAACCAATTTTGCATTCGCCGCGCGGAAAACAATGAAAATATCACACCGCAACGATTCCACGCAATTACTGGCCGCAGTAAATTATTGGCCTTGCATACATATCTTTCACAGCATGCGCAAAGGACGAAATAATCCATAGAAGCTGAATAACGTTGCCTCTCACAGGTCTGCCATCTTTTATTTTTTTAAACTCACGCTCAACATCCGAGAAAGAAAGAAAAGAGCAACATAGGATGCAGCTACGATTGAGTTTGTAGTCTTTAAGCAAGTTACCCAAATACTCTTCAAAGTTATCCATGTCACCTTTTCTAATCCTGGGAATCTTCGTCTGAACGCCCTCCCCTGACTTATAATCCTTATTGATTTTTTTATCCAATTTGGAAGAAATGGCGCTCACATCGAAATACATATTTCCGAGATTTTTAATACCCTGACCCACGATGTCATGCAAGTTACTGGCTGAGGTACTAGGATTTCCATACTTTGAATGGACAAAGCATATATTCGATTTTTCTTTATTAAACGTTATATGATCAGCCCATTCGTCACCCAGGTCATCGCAAAATATATAATCATCATCAGCGTGAATCCTTTCAACAGCTTTGAACATTGAGTCTCCCGAGAAACTTTCGCTATTTGCCGTAAAGCCACCTTTCTCAGATTTTATAGCGGGCATTAAATCTATGGGCTGAAGGATTTCGAGAATATTATCGATCTCTGAAACCCCAGAAGAGTCTTCGAAGCATGACCCCATAAAATACATATATTTTGGGTCATCAAAAGTGACGCTATAGAACCCGTGCTTAACAATATAACTTTGCAAGGTTATTAACTTTCCATTTACAAAGACACGGAACCTCGATAGATATTTCGAATCCAAAGATAGGCTTTTTTTATTGACACGAAGCCTAGAGCCGTCATCAACATCGATGATATTTAAATCCGAGTCGACTTCGTAGACTTTCTCTAGGGCGGCTTCAAGACTCCTATATATCCGACCTGAGACCGCAATAATTCTGCCTTTTTTTGTTCTATACCTTATTTCGACACCATCTTTTTCTAGGCGATCAAACAAAGAACTGCTCTCTATCAGTATTGCGTTAGGAGAACAGCTTTTTAACACCTCTGTCAGCTCCGCCTTACTTGCAAACGCATCCAAAAAGTTGGTACCACTAGGAGATTCTATTAAATGAATTTGCTCCGAAACCCAAAGGGCTATTTTGTCGATATCCTCCCTGCTAGATGATTCGACAACACGACCAGTTGCCGATATCGATCTGGTTTTGGCCCCTTGTCGGAGCTTAAAGAAATAAGGTATCGACCTGCCTGCCGAATGAGTAGATAGTAACCCTTTTAAATCAGCCGCCTCGTAGGATCTGGATCTCATTGCACGATCTGAAATCGTCATGTTTCTAAGTGCCAACCGTTGAAACTCAACATCGTCATCCGAAAAAGAAGATGAGAGTTCTTTACTGCCGACAAGCGTAAACTTCTTCTCCAGTAGATCAAATATATTCGCACAGCTCTTCTTTAAAATAGATAAATATTCGCCAATCTCGATAATTAATATAAATGCGTAAACCTTATCTTCTATGTCAGCATCTAGAAAATAGACCGGCCGACTAGAGGCAAAAACTCTCGCAGAAAATACGAAAGTTAAATCTTGTCCGTCCACTTGCCGTTCTTTTCGAAATTCGTCAATTACAAACTGGGTATCAGGTAGCATGTTATCGGAAGCAGCATCGAGGATGTTACCGATTAGCTCGCCATCTACAGTCTGATTGGCTCTATAGAACTGCGCATTCTTGGTCAGCCTAAGTCGTTCTGGCATTATATTCGCCCCCCCCCTGAGAACCAAGCGTCAAACTAGATACAATTTTAGAGAATAATAAAGGGGAGCAGCCTACCCCTTGTTACGTGTTTCGTTTAAATACGTGTTTTGATCCCTAGAAAGTAAAAACGTGATGGACGTCACAGTCAATACCCGTGTGCGTTTGGCGTGCAGGAACAAGACATGAGGCCCTAAGCGCCTCGACATAGTAAAGACTTACTAACGTCTAAGACGTTGATTACTCAATTTCAGACCGCAAACCCGCTACCTACGCGCAAGTTGAATAAACAGCACTTTGTTGGGGGTCTCGGCGAGCCTCGCAAAGAAGTTCGCCCATAAATAAAAAATCAGCCTCTGCGACCTACATAGACAGTCAGGCTGAGGTCGCTTCGAGTTGTTTGTGCAGATAACTAGAGCCGGGATGAAGCACTAGCCGGCGCGTATAATATTTATGACTGAGCAATACGGTCTCGAAATAGGCACGCGCCAGCTCAACTTTAATGTGTTCAAGCGACGAATAAGATCAAGGTGCAACAGCCTCGGCCACATGATTTTTCATCATCAAGAAGGGGCAAATGGCTTACACAAATTGACTGAGAAGGCTTACCGCGCGGCCGAGGATCCTCGTTTACCCTGGAGTCGGTGCTTGAACACACCTGCTGTCAGCAGTCGCCGTACCCGTAGTATTTGCGGTACTGTAACGCCCGTGGCCAATCAATGGTCGGGTAGCGCGCAGCTATACAATACCTCCGGGGAAGGCGCGCGGCCGTCTGATAGAGCGGTGTTCAACTGCCCGACCGCCCTTATAGGGCAAACTTGGACGTATCATCTATCGGAGCAACACCATGAAATACCGCGCTCTCAAAGTCCGCAAAGGCCACCGGGACTACACCCTGAAAAGCAAACCCTGCAGCGGCAACCCGATCACTCCCTTCCTTCTCCTGAAAGGCACCTGGCTGGAACAGGCCGGGTTCACCATCGATACCCCAGTGTCCGTGACCGTGGAGGAGGGGCGGCTGTCAATCGTTCGTCGGTAAACGGTGGGCCCCGGCCAGAGGCCGGGGTCCCGTTCACCGGCATGTCCCGTTAGGCGGCCTGGCAGCCAAGGCATCGGGGTGATTAGCAAGCTGTCGCAAACGTGGAATTGTCAGCTTCGAGTTTATCCCGCTAAATCCACGCTTTGTCGCAAGGACATGGGCCTGGGCATAATGGCCCTCCCTAGGGCATCATATCCCTATAGAGTCACATATGGAGCGAAACATGGGTACAGACCCCGAAGCCCTGAGAAACGCCGTCCTGGCGCTTTCCGAAGCGGAGCGGGCAAAGCTGGCCAGAGACCTAATAGCCAGCCTGGACGGCCCCGCCGATGACGATGTCGCCGAAGCCTGGGACATTGAGCTTTGCCGCCGCATCAATGAAGTGGAGAGCGGCAAAGCCCAGCTACTGGATGTTGAAGACGTTCTCGCACGCATACGGGCCCGGATCGGATAAGGATTAGTTTTGGTCGTTGAAGTCAGCAAGGAAGCTGCCCAAGAGCTGGAAGAATCCGCAGCCTGGTACGAAAAGGAAGACCCGGGGCTTGGAGCTCGTCTGGTTGACGCTTTTGCCCACGCCGTGCGCCTTCTTGAAGAACCCAACCCGCCGCTCACACCCGTGGTTGGCAAAGCCGGCAGCCGCGGGGCCAAACGATTGCTTCTGTATCGCTTTCCCTTTTCCCTCGTTACCCTGAGCCGTGGGTCGACCACGGTTGTCATCGCATTCGCCCATCATTCCCGCAAGCCGGGTTACTGGATAGATCGCGTCTAGCATTCCAGAGACACCGGTCATCAAGCGCCCTGTTGAAGGGAAATGCTTTCAAACAGAAGCGCAAATGGCTTACAGCGATTTCAGCCTCAGCCTACTGTACTCAAACGATGGGACGACTAGCCTGGATACCGGTGCTTAAACACACCCTATCAGCGGTCGTCTCGGCCGACAGAATGCGGTACTTTTGTGCCCACGACCCATCGATGGTCGGGTAGCGCGTAGCCATACAAGACCTTCGGGAAAAGCGCGTGGCCGTCTGATAGCGGTGTTTAACTGCCCGACCGCCCTAATGGGCACTCGTTAAACAAACCTATCAGTGGAGCACGACCATGAAATACCGCACCCTCAAAGTCCGCAAAGGCCACCGGGACTACACCCTGAAGAGCAAACCCTACAGCGGCAACCCGATCACCCCTTTCCTTCTTCTCAAAGGTACCTGGCTGGAACAAGCCGGGTTTACCATTGATACGCCGGTGTCGATATCCGTCGAGGATGGTCGGCTATCAATTATTCGGGATAGCAGTCGGTGAGTGTCGAGCCCCAGCGAACAGCTGGGGCTTTCTGCCTACAGCGGGGAATCAAAAAACCGATACCACATCTTCCCAAGTGAGGAACCATAGGCCGTGACCGTAAATTTACAAAAGAATGCTCGGTAGAAGACCTATACTGGGTACTTAAGCCTATTTAAATACCGAGCCGTTCTACCTATTGAAATATACGCGAAAACGCCAATATATTGATGCATGAGCGACTTTCTCTTAGCCACTACAGGAAAATGACCATGGCTCTGAAACCCGGCCCGAAACCAACGGCAAAATCAACAGGCAAACCTGATCAGCGTCGGCGCGATAACAAAAGCACACCGGGAAACACCAAGGAGTTAAAACCTAGCAAATCATCGAAAAATTAGAACGGACTATGCTAGATAGCGCCGCTCTTCAGCGCTGCGCTTGTGGCCTCCTTTGGAGGCCACCGCTTTGCCACTAATTTTTTAAACTTATCTCTTCTTCAGAGCGAAATTCTCGCAAATGAGAAAGGGCCGACTCTGCTCCTAGAAAAGGGGCTTTCCAGTCCCGTCGGGTCTTACGTTGGACTATTAGCACCGCCAAACTTGGTATTGAATGTTTCGTCGCTCATCGTGATAAGAATAATGAATTCTATAAAGGCAATGATCGCGGGAATAAAAGTCCAGAAAAATAGCAGGTAGATGACACCCTGCCCTATCTGACCCAAGTAGAATTTGTGCACACCAAACCCACCCAAGAAGAAAGCCAACAGAGCAGCGGCAACCTTACTTTTACCGTTAGGCGCCATATTCACGGACGACGGAGGCGCCATCTGACGAATACCACATTTCGGGCAGATCTCTGCCCGAGCTTTAATTATTTCGCCACAATCCGGGCAAAACTTCTCATCCACAGCCTTTTTGCCCTTCATTTCATCAAGTTCCATACTTTCCCCATTATTTAATATTGACGGCCAGCAATACCCAAAAGTTGAAGCAGAGCGTTATCTTACTTCGCTTAGCGAATAGGACCTGACAGTAGCGGAACCATCTGCATAGTCTTCGGTTATGGTTAGCCGCTCATCAGGTACGGAAACACGCCAAGTCACGGGCGCATCTCCTCCTCTGGTCCGCCAAGGGCCATCCTCCGTCGCCCAGATTAGCGTATTGCCGTCGAGATAACATCTGAAACCCCACCGACTGCCATCGGAATCTCTAATATAATGGAGCTTGTAGCTACTTCCTGATTTGCCGTCAAAAGCCACTATTCCTACATCTTTCGACATGATGGTTGCGATACCGGCTCTACATATCTCTGTTTCTGTAAAGCGCCCCAGCTCAACCTCTTCTTCGGCAGCCAGGAACCCAAAGATTGCTACGTTAACCGTCAAACATAAAACGGTTAATGCAACCATGGACATCAAGTACTTTTTGCTTGGTGGTTTAGATTTCTCCACCTTCAAGGGCTCGTGGTTAAGCCCGGCCTTTTCTCTAGATTCTCCTATCAACTTAGTTCCACAATGAGTACAGAAGGTATCTCTTTCTCCGACCCGCTCTCGGCATTCTTGGCAACGCCTCACACTATCTTTATCCAATTTCCCCTCACAGATCTGTAATAATAAAATTTCCTTCCTGCGTGCTCTCAGGCGAGGGCAGCAGTATTGCTCTGATTTGATTTATAAGGAATGACCAAGCGCGAACCTAGTCATAAGGAGTGGTTGCAACCGCCAAGGCGGTGCGCCAGCCGAACTGAATACGCACCCAAGCACTACAACTTAGCCAAGAGCACCGTTGCTGCCATTGCCAGCACGATTGCAGCAAGAGGGCTGAATGACACGGATAGGGCCGTGAACAACGCGCCGAATGCACTCAACCGAAAGTGCAGACTTGCTGAACTCGCTAATGCAGGTTGCGCCACAGGCGTTCCTCCATCAACAAGCCCAGTCTTTCAGAATGCTTGGATTAGGGCCGTTCAGACTTTTGCTACTTTTTATATAACCCGCTTTTTTCAGGAAGTAGCAAACCAAGCGGGACGTTGGGTGAAGCAGAGAATCATTCCACCTCACGCATTCAAAAGACATGAGGCACTACATGGTCATGTCTTAATTCTTGCATCCATTTTTTTCACAGGTGATTCGTTCGTGAGAATCAACCCAGTGACTGGGATGTTCCTTCGTATTGCGGCCACAGCCGGTCGTCCCACCTTTACTACCTTGGTGGACAACTCCGGTCGGTGTATGTTTAACAGCCATTTTTGACTCCTCCTATTGTTATATAATTCCTTTTCGCCGAAACTTCGTCGGCTTGTCAGCAGGTTTTCACGAATGAAAATCTGTTCGTCATCCCAATGCTCAGTCGCATTACTACAAAACCATAATGCGACACGCATCACAATTCAATACTCATACGCTCTTGTCGCGCAGGCACAAAAAAGGGGCCAGAAAAGGGCCCTTCAAATAGTAACGACTAACTAACCCTTAAAACCGCACCATCACTCACTCCAAACCAAATCCTTCGCCGCCTTCACCTCATCCAGCCGGCGCACGGGCTGGGTGAACGGCGCTTCGGTAACGGTCTCCGGGTTGGTGTTGGCTTCTTCCAGGATTTTGGCCATGGCGTCGATGAAGTCGTCCATGGCTTCCTTGGTTTCGGTGGGCTCGATCAGGAAGCACTCGGGCACCAGCAGCGGGAAGTAGATGGTGGGGGCGTGCTGGTTGTAGTCGAGCAGGCGCTTGGCGATGTCGAGCGCGGTGACGTGGTTGTCCTTGGCCTGTTTGGCGAAGGTGAGGATGAANTCGTGGCTGGCGCGGCGCTCGGGGTAGGCGGCNTGGCAGCCGATGGCTTCGAGGCGCTTGAGCAGGTAGTTGGCGGCGAGGGTGGAGTATTCGCCGACGCGGATCATGCCTTCGCGGCCGAGCACCATGGCGTANAAGTAGGCGCGCAGNAGGACGCCGGCGTTGCCCATGAAGGCGCTGAGGTGGCCGATGCTGGTGGGCAGGGTGTCGGTGTCGATCCAGTGGTAGTCGCCGCTCTCTTCGTCCAGGCCCGCCATGGGGGTGGGCAGGTAGTCGAGCAGGCGTTGGGAGACGCCGACCGGGCCGGCGCCGGGGCCGCCGCCGCCGTGGGGGGTGGCGAAGGTTTTGTGCAGGTTCATGTGGATGACGTCGAAGCCCATGTCGCCGGGGCGCACCTTGCCGAGGATGGCGTTGAGGTTGGCGCCGTCGTAGTAGAGCAGGCCGCCGGCGTCGTGGACGGCTTTGGAGATGGCTTCGATTTGCCGCTCGAAGACGCCGCAGGTGGACGGGTTGGTCATCATCAGGCCGGCGGTTTGCGGGCCGCAGGCTTCTTTGAGGGCCTCCAGGTCCACGTCGCCGTCCTTGCCGACAGGCACTTCGCGGACCTTGTAGCCGCACATGACGGCGGTGGCCGGGTTGGTGCCGTGGGCGGCTTCGGGGATCAGGATTTCGGTGCGGGCGTCGTCGCCGCGGGCTTCGTGGTAGGCGCGGATCATGGCGACGCCGGCGAATTCACCCTGGGCGCCGGCCATGGGGGCGAGCGAGACGCCTTTCATGCCGGTGACTTCCTTGAGGAAGTTCTGCAGCTCGTACATACAGGCCAGGTAGCCCTGGCTGTGGCTGGCCGGGGCGAGGGGGTGCCGGTTGAGGAAGCCGGGCAGCATGGCCGCGCGGTTGGCGCCGCGCGGGTTGTATTTCATGGTGCAGGAGCCGAGCGGGTAGAACTGCTTGTCGATGGCGAAGTTCTTGGTCGACAGGTTGGTGTAGTGGCGCACCACTTCCAGCTCGCCCACTTCCGGCAGGCCGGGTTTGTTTTTGCGGCGCAGGCTGGCGGGGATCGCGGACAGTTGGTCCTCACTCACGGGCTTGGGCGCTTGCGCGGTGGCGCTGCGGCCGGGACGGGAGTGTTGGAAGATCAGCGTGGTTTCGTTGCTCATGCCAGAACCTCCTTAACGGCCTGCGCGAAGAGGTCCAGGTCCCCTTCCGTATGGACTTCGGTGCTGTTCACCAGAATCGCGTTCTTCATCGAGTAATCCTTGGCGAGGCTGAGGCCGCCGAGGATGTCTTTTTCCGCCAGGCGGGCGAGCACGGTGTCGGCGTCCTGGGGCAGCGTGAGGGCCACTTCGTGGAACACCGGGGCGCTGAAGGCGCGCTCGACGCCGTCGAGGGCGCAGAGTTTGTCCGCCAGTTTCTGGGTGTTGGCGTGGCAGTGGCCGGCGACGCTGGCGAGGCCGACCGGGCCCAGCAGGGANACGTAGATGGTGGCGGCGGTCATGGCCAGGCCCTGGTTGGTGCAGATGTTACTGGTGGCCTTGGAGCGGCGGATGTGCTGNTCGCGGGCTTGCAGGGTGAGGGTGAAGCCCTGCTTGCCTTCCATGTCCACGGTGCGGCCGATGATGCGGCCGGGCATCTGGCGGACGTGTTTTTTCTTGCAGGCCATGAAGCCGAAGTAGGGGCCGCCGGAGCTGAGCGGCACGCCCAGGGGCTGNCCTTCGCCCACGACCACNTCGGCGCCCTGCTCGCCCCATTCGCCCGGGCGGNGTNANNATCGCCAGNGANGTCGGGTTGGTGACGGCGATCACCAGCATGCCGTTGGCGTGGGCCCAGTCGGTGAGGGCGTCCACGTCTTCCAGGCTGCCGAAGTAGTTGGGCTGGCTGATCACCAGGGCGGCGTAGTCGTCGCCTTNNAACGGGCNGAGGCTGTCNACCAGGGTCTGGCCGGCGTCGNTGCAGAACGGCACGGACACCAGNTCCACGTCCTGGTTGCTGACGATGGCTTCGCAGGCGCTGCGGTAGCGCGGGTTGAGCGCGTCGGGCACCAGCACCTTGCGGCTTTTCGATTTGCGGTTGGCGCGCAGGCTCATGAGCACCGCTTCNGCCAGGCCGGAGGCGCCGTCGTAGACGGACGCGTTGGAGACGTCCATGCCGGTGAGCCGGGCGATCAGGGTCTGGTATTCGTAGATCACCTGCAGGGTGCCCTGGCTGGCTTCCGCCTGGTACGGNGTGTAGGCGGTGTAGAACTCACCGCGGGTGGCGATTTCCCATACCGCCGCCGGGATGTGGTGCGCGTAGGCGCCGCCGCCGAGGAAGCTGAGCGCGAAGCGGTCCTGCTCGGCGCGCTCGGCCATCAGGCGCGTCACTTCCATNTCGCCGCGCCCTTCGGGCAGGGCGTCGAGGCCGTGGCCGGCTTTCAGGTGGGCGGGGATTTCATCGAACAGGNCCTCGATGCTGTCGGCGCCAATCGCCTGGAGCATGGCCTGGACGTCGTCCGGGGTATGGGGGATNTAGGGCATNGAGGCGTTACCGGATAATTAGGTGGTAAACAGGATGGTCNNGGCGTTCTAAAGGGGGCNNCAAGCNNCAAGCTNCAAGCTNCAAGCAGGCCGGTGCCGGTTCNTAGCTTGCAGCTTGNNNCTTNAGGCNNGCAGNCCCGCCGGGCAAACCGCCCGGCGGCTACTCGCTGTCGATCTGCTCTTGATACTGGTCGGCGGTGAGCATTTCTTTCAGCTCGCCGCCGTCGGCCATTTTGATCTTGAACAGCCAGCCGCCGGCGTAGGGCTCGTTGTTGACGAGCTCGGGCTCGTCTTCAAGCGCTTCGTTGACGGCGACCACTTCGCCGGACACCGGGGCGTAGATGTCGGAGGCGGCTTTGACGGATTCGACCACGCCGGCTTCGTCGCCGGCGGCGAATACCACGCCCACTTCGGGCAGTTCCACGAACACCAGGTCGCCCATGGCGTCCTGGGCGTGGTCGCTGATGCCGACCACGGCGATGTCGTCTTCCACGCGCACCCATTCGTGGCTGTCGCGATAGCGCAAATCGGCGGGGATCTCGCTCATTGGTATTTCTCCTTGGCCGTGATCGTTATAACGGTTTGTAGGTGGCTTTGCCGTTGCGGACGAACGGCGCCCGCACCACCTGGGCGTTGAGACGTTTGTTGCGTATTGCCACTTCCACGGTGCCGGTGGTGCCGGCGGGCAACCGGGCCAGCGCCACCGCCTTGCCCAGGGTGGGCGAGAAGGTGCCGCTGGTGATTTCGCCGTCCGGGCCGACNCTGCCGCCGGGCACGTGCACGCCCTGGTGGGCGCGCAGCACGCCCNTGCCTTCCAGNACCAGGCCGAGCAGNTGCCGGTGGCCTTCGNTTTTCTGTTTTTCCAGGGCGGCGCGGCCGACGAAGTCGCGNTCGGCGTCGTCCAGGGCCACNGTCCAGCCGAGGCCCGCTTCCCAGGGCGTGATGTCCTCATCCATGTCGTTGCCGTACANGTTGAGGCCCGCCTCCAGGCGCAGGGTGTCGCGGGCGCCCAGGCCGGTGGGCCGCACGCCGGCGTCCACCANCCGCTGCCACAGGTCTTCGGCCTTGNTGCCGGGCAGGATGATCTCGGCGCCGTCTTCACCGGTGTAGCCGGTGCGCGCGATCAGCCATTCGCCNACGTATTCNAANCCGAAGAACGGCAGCCCGGCCACCGCCTTGGCGCCGGCCTCGCAGAGCACCTNNTCCAGGATCGCGCGGGCNTCGGGGCCCTGCACCGCGATCATCGCCAGGTCNGGGCGCTCGTGGATGTCCACGGCGAAGCCGCCGGCCTGNTTTTCCATCCAGTCCAGGTCCTTCTCGCGGGTGGCGCAATTTACCACCAGCCGGTAGTCGTTGTCGCCTTTGTAGACGATNAGATCGTCCACTACCCCGCCGCGCTCGTTGAGCATGCAGGTGTAGANNGCGCGGCCGGCTTTGACCTTGTCGATGTCGTTGGCGAGCAGGTGGCGCAGGTAGGCGCGGGCGTCGTGCCCGGTGACGTCCACCACGGTCATGTGGGAGACNTCNAAGGCGCCGGCGTGCTGGCGCACGGCGTGGTGCTCTTCCAGCTGGGAGCCGTAGTGGATGGGCATGTCCCAGCCGCCGAAATCCACCATCTTGCCGCCGGCGGCGAGATGGGCGTCGTAAAGGGGTGTGCGGTGACCCATGGGGTTAATTCACTCCATATCCCGGGCAAAGGCCGGGCTGTTCACGGTAGGGGTGAAGGATAACGGACCAGCGGGTGGAAGCCTAGGTGGCGCGGGGGTTTTGGAGGCGGGNTGTGGGAGCGGGCCTTGCCCGCGAAAGGCCGGTGAAACCGGCCGGCGGGATCCCAGAGGCTTTTGGAAAGGTCTCTGGGATCCTGCCGGCAAGCTTTGCTTGCCTTTCGCGGGCGGGGCCCGCTCGCACAAGACCCGCCCACCAAGCCGGTTAGGGCTTGATGGGGGCGGAGATGTAGTTGAGGAACACGCCGCCCGGGGGGATGCCGAGGGTCATGTTGGCGGCGGCGACTTCGCCGTCCCGGCGAAAGGTGATGTCCACCTCGACGCTTTGCGCGGCCTGGTTGCGCTGCTCGATCCGCAGGCGGCCATCGTCCAGAAAGGTGACGTCGCCAACCAGGTCCAGGCTCAGCGGGTAGCTGTACAGGTCGTGGGCCAAGGTCAGACCCAGCGCCGCCGGTTCCAGATAGGGCGCGCTCAGGTACAGGTCCAGCCTGGTTTCGAACACCGGGCCGTCCGGGGTTTCGCGGATCCAGCCGGTGACCGGCTGGGTGCGGTTGCCGTTGCCGTCTTCCTGGTAGCGGATGCGCATCACCTGGGCCCCGGTGGGGATGGTGACATCACCGAGCGGGAAGAACGCCAGGGCCAGGCGGCCGAAGACGTCCACGGACGATGTCTGCAGCAGGGTGGGATAGATGTTCACCCGCACCGCGTCTTCCTGGGCGTCGTAGCCGACCACTTCCACGTCCAGTGCGGCGGTCAGGTAGAGGAATTTCTCCGCCGGGCAGTTCGCACCGTCGTAATCGCAGCCCACCCGGGCCTCTTGCAGCAAGCCGCCGGTGCTTTGTACGAACAGTTCGGTACTGTTGGGCGGCACCGGGTATTCGTTGGGGTCGCCGGCGGCGGGTTGCGGCTGCGGCTCGCTGTCCTGGTGCACGTAGTCGGCATTAACGTCGTAGGCCGGCAGGTTGCGCAGCACCTGGAAGACGTTGTTGTCGGCCGGCGCGCCGGTGAAGTAGAGCTCCATGTCCGGGCCACCCATGTCGTCGGTGGGCGCTTCCAGGGTGGCGGTCTGGAACGGGCCCAGATCCTCGGTGCAGATGGCGGTACCGTTGGTGCAGTTGGCGGTGGTGAAGTCCTGGTTTTCGGACAGCATCACATAGCGGTAGGTGGCGCCCTCTTCCCAGGGTTGGTCCGGGATGAACGTCACGGTGCGGGCGTTGTAGTTGAGTTCGCCCGGAACGGCTTCCTGGCAGACGTAGTTATCGCCGCTTTGCTGCGGCGCCTGGCCGGGGTCGGCGACCTTCTCCACGCGGAAGGTGCCGGTACCACAGGTTTCACCGAGCTGGAAGCTCTCTTCCAGCATCACCTGGGAAAACTGCACTTCGATGGCGCGCTCGGCGGGCATCGGCATCACCGGCAGGTGATCGTCGTCGCTTTCGCCGCCACGGCAGATACCGTGGTCACCGTTGGCGATGTCCCAGGTGGTTTTGTCCACCGCGCAGGGGAAGCCGGGATAGGTGGTGGTGGCGATGGCCGGGTGGCCGCTACCGATATAGGTGGGCAGCGTGAAGCTCAGGGTTTCACCCTGGGCCGGGTTGCCGGCGATGTCGGTGATGCCGTCGGTGAACTGCACCTGGTAGTCGGTGTTGTACTGCAGCATCGGCTGCGGCTGGATCACCACGGAGACGCCGTCCAGGTAGTACTCGTAGTCCACCGGGTTGCCGTCGGCGGTGACGCGCAGGGTATCGCCGGCGATCACGCTGGTGGGGTCCAGCGGCTCGCTAAAGTTGAGGATGATCGGGTCGCCGGGGCGCTGCTTGTTCACGTGGTCGCCGGGCTGCCAGGCGGCCAGCTCGGGGCTGGTGCGGTCGTCTTCCATCGCCGGGGCGTTCTGCTGGTCCGGGTAGGACTCCATGTGGAAGCTGAGCACGCCGTAGGCGGTTTCGGTGCCGAGCACTTCCGGCTCCACCACGCCGACGGCGTCGACGATAAGGCTGCCTTTTTCGGTGTCGGCGATGGCGTAGCCCACCAGCTCCACTTGCAGCAGGGTCTGGTTGAAGGCGCCGTTGGCGCGCTGCACTTCGGTGTCGAAGGCCACGTCCATGGTCAGGCGCAGTTGCTTGGGCGCGGACGGGTCGTCGCTGTAGGGGTTGGGCAGCAGGTAGCCGTTGGCGTCGCCCAGGAAGGTGACGGTGACTTCGCCGGAATCAAAGCCGGCGGGCACTTCGCCGCCGATGCGCACGTCCAGCGGGTCGCCTTTGAGCAGCGAGCCCTTGGGTACGCGCAGCGGAGTTTTGTCCGGGAAGTTGGGGGCGAAGCCCAGCTCGGCGAACACATTGCCCTGCTGTTTGGAGACGGTGTTGTCACCGAGCAGTTTGGCGATCAGCGGCACGCAGTTGATCGGGTCGCCGGTGATCGGTGAGGTCTGCACGCCGTCGTCCAGGCAGCCGAGCACCGGGTCGGCGGGGGCCGCTTCCTGCACCAGGGTTTCGCGGGGCTTGGTGTCGCGCGGCGAGAAGGTGCGGGTGAAGCCGCCGAAGGCGTCGCCGTAGAGGTTCCGCACGCCGTTGGTAATGTCCAGCGTTACCTCGGTGCCCGGCTCCAGCACTTGTTCCGGATCAATGCTGATCTGGCGGCCGTCCACGCGCAGTTGCGCGGGCACGGTCTGGCCGTCCTGGGTGAGGGTGACGGTGTCGCCGTAGACCACGGTCTGGCGGTCCAGCGGCTGGGTCATCACCAGGTTCACCGAGGAGAAATCCAGGAACGGCAGGTCGGCGCCGTCCGGGCTGACGCTGGCCACCTCGAAGGTATCGCTGAGCTGGCGCAGGGCGCGGGGTTTGCCTTCCAGGGCGGCGCGGGTCTTGAAGTCCACGCTGCCGTCGGGCAGCGCGGCGTCGCCGCTGTCGGTGCGGATGTTATTGAGAGTGAGTGCGTACTCACTTTTCACCGCCAGGGCCGCCTTGGGCATCAGCACGGCGCTGCGGCCCTGGTCGGCGCTTTCCACGGTGAAGTTCACCGGGCCGTCCGGGCCGGTGAGCGTGAAGTTGGAGGCGTCCACTTCCACCGGATCGGAGAAGCGCACCACCACCGGGGCGTTGGGGGAAACTTCCGCCTGGCCGTCGAACGGGTAGCTGTAGACCACCTCGGTTTCCTGCCAGTTGTCGAAACTTACCGTTTGCTCGTCACTGCTGCTGCCGCCGCAGGCGGCCAGTATCGCGGTGCCCGTGAGCACTATCAGCTTGCGCATATCCATGACCGACCTCCGTTAGAATTTCAGCGTGACCGAACCGGAGAAGACGTGGACGTCGCCGTCCGCTTCCACGGTTTCGTAGGGTTCCGGGTAGGTGGGCGAGTTGGTGGCGTAGAGATCGAACTCGCGGGCTTCGAGTTTCTGGTACTGGTAACCGAAGTCGAAGCGCACCGGGTAAGCCAGGAAATGCGGGTTCTTGTACTTGGCGGTGAGGCCCAGGCCGACGATCCACTTGTCCGCGTCCAGGTAGTTCACGTCCAGGGAGGCGTTGGATTCCAGCGGGGACTCGCTGTAGGCGACGCCGCCGGTGAGCATGAAGGTGTCGTTGAGCTCGAACTCGGCACCCAGGCGCGGCACCACGATATCCTGAAATTCCAGGGTGCCCACTTCGCTGTTCACCGCCTGGTCCTTGATGGTGTCGCTGTCGAACTCTTCTTCCAGGTCGGACCACTGCTGCATTTCCACCGAGGCGCCGACGCGGAAGCGCTCGCCGCCGTAGAGCAGGCCGGCGGAGTAGATGTTGGGCTGGTAGGAATCCAGGGTGGTGACTTTCAGGTTCAGACCCGGGGGCGCGATGGTGCCGGGGATCACGGTCTGCGCGTCCACGGTGGTGTTGGTGTTGGAGTAGCCGCGGAACGCGAAGGCGGTTTCGAAGCCGTCCAGCCAGCAGCCTTCGTTGTCGGGGCAGAAGGTTTCCGCCATGTCCACGGTGGCGCTGAGAATCGGGCGAATCGACGGCTTGGCGGACACGTTCAGCTCTTCGTACCGGGTCTCGCCGGCCAGGTTGGTGGTGGCCACCAGCTCGGCTTCCGAGTGCAGCGTGATGCGGGCGGAGGCGCCGATGTCGATGCCGCGCCACAGGGTGGTGGCGCCGCCCAGGTTCAGGAACAGGGGCTGGCGACCGTATTCGAAGTATTGCCCTTCCCGGGAGGTCTGGGATTCAAACGCCAGCATTTCCTCGCCGTATTTCTCCACGCCGATCATCACGCCGAAGAAGATCGGGTGGTTGAATTTGGTCAGCGAGGAGAGATCGGTCTTCATGCCGATCAGGGTGTGCTGGGAGGGCGAATCCTGCAGCACGTCACCGCCGCTGCGGTTGGGCGGGTTGGCGCCGCCCAGGCTGGTGGCGCGCAGTTCGTGGTCGGCGTGCAGCAGGCCCAGGGTCAGCTCACCGCGCGGGTCCTTGGTGAGGTAGGCCGGGTTGTAGTACACGGCGGAGACCTGGGTGTTGAACATGGACAGGGCCTGGGCGGAGGCCACGTCGGAGGGCAGCACCCCGTAGGTGGTGCCGATGTTGCCCATGCTGGCGTAGGCGGCGGTGGTGGAACCAATGGCAAGCGCCAGGGCAGCGCCCCGGGCGACGATTTTATTGTTCATGGCAAACTACTCCGTCAGGCCGTCTCGGGGAAGAACGGCGGCTTTGTTATTTACAGGTGTTCACTTAACGGGCGCGCAGTATGTGCGACGAATTAGAAACAAAACACTGGTTAACGCTACATTTCGTGCACTTTTGTTAACCGTTTCCGTTAGTCAAAACCTTTTACTGATGCGGATTTTATAGGCTAATAATTAAGTATCGGCTCTGGGTACCCCTCTACCATAAGACCTTATTAGAATCGCTGCAGACCGCGTGATCAGCGGGCTGCGGCGCCAGGGCCAATAACGGACAGAAAATACGGCTTGTGAATAAACGTCAACGTATCGGAACCACAAAACTTGTAAAAGATGCGTGAGGACAAACGGAGGCCGCGTTGTCAATGTTTACGTCATTGACAGCTGTGTACATCGGGAAATAAGCGACGCGGCCCCCCGGGGCCGCGGGTCAGGGTCGGGCGTTGCGAGGGAGGTCGCCGGCGCGGCCGAGGGCGCGGTGCATGAAGGCGTGGCGGGCGGGGGCGAGGCGGTTGACCAGGCCGAGGCCGGTGTTGCGCAGCCAGCGGACGGCGGGTTCGGGGCGTTCGAACAGCAGCTTGAAGCCGCGCATGGCGTTCTGCATCAGCAGGTTGTCGGCGCGGCGGCGGCGCTCGTAGCGCGCCAGGATGGTGGCGTGGGCCACCGGCAGGCCGGCGGCGCGGGCGCGGCCCAGTTCTTCGGCGAGCACGGCGGCGTCCAGCAGGCCCAGGTTGATGCCCTGCCCGGCCAGCGGGTGGATGACGTGGGCGGCGTCGCCCACCAGCGCCAGGGCGCGGCCCTGATAGCGGCTGGCGTGGCGCTCTTCGATGGGGAACACGGCGCGGCGGCTGACCACCCGGGCGGCGCCCAGCACCTCGCCGGTGGCCTGGCTGAGCGCGGCGCCGAAGGCGTCGTCGTCCAGCGCCATCAGTTCGTCGCTGCGTTGCGGCCAGGCGGACCAGACGATGGAGCACCGGCGGCCGCCGTGGCCGAACAGGGGCAGCAGCGCCAGCGGGCCGGAGTCCATGAACGCCTGGCGGGCGCAGCCGCCGTGGGGTTGGTCGGTTTCGATGGTGGCCACCAGGGCGCGGTGGCCGCTGTCACGGGCCGGGGCGGGAATGCCGGCGGCGTCGCGCACCCGCGAGCGGGCGCCG
>FUFK010067588.1_pt1 | contig 54913 bp, 65 predicted proteins | sample 1021851 | NCBI WGS metagenome assembly FUFK01 (sample SAMEA51879418, study PRJEB19060) | metagenome | reverse complement strand
CCGCCATGACCGCAATTTCGGAGTCATTTTCACGGCCCATGGCGCGGGAAAAAAGAAGGCCGGGGATATATTCCAGGCTGGCGGATGTTATGCCGGTGGCGGGAATGTAGCAATTCACTGGCGCAACCTATCCAAGCGGGAGTCGCAACCGGAAACCGATGCGGAGCACATAACAAGATTCGCCGCTGGTTTACCGCCAGGGAAAATCATGCGCCCGCATATTGCCGGGGACCTGGGCCAAGTGAATCGCCCTATGAGCCATGCCGAATTCAGCGTGTTATCCGATATGGGAATGATTTAAACCGACTCCCCATTCCCGCCGNCGANCATANCGCCCGCNNGGNNTANNCCNGGCGGGCGCTTTTTTGTGGTTTANGATCCNAACNGNCGNTTNTTGTNTTATNTNATTNTATAGTATTTNCTGGGTTGCGTTTATCTGCGATTATTCTTATATATAGATAGCGGTGATTCTTTCACCGTTTTTGAAACCAGACTATAGGAGTCAACAACATGTCTAGATTGTTATACGACAGCGACCACGATACGCCAATGAGTCGCCTAGCTTTGCGGGATATCCCCGTCCCGCCGCCGATGGGGCCGCGCCATCATCCGTATTCGTTCGCGGATTTCGCGGATAATACCGTCAACGCAATAGAGCGGGCGGGATACTCTGTAACTGACGAAGAATTCGCCGTTCAAAAGGATGGAATGCGAGTCTTTGGAATATTAAAGGTCTCGAATGCGCCGAACCACGTCCCCGCTCAGAACCTGGATGGATACGCGCCGGACGTTTCCCCGGCGGTCCCGGCGCTTGCCAGTTCTGAAAACGTCCCCGCGCTCTACAAACCGAAATGGAATCTTGTAGTTGGCGTCCGGGGATCGAATGACCAGTCGGTCTCCCGGGGACTCGTTATCGGTTCGCAGGTCATGGTCTGCTCGAATCTCTGTTTCTCTGGAGACTTGGGAAAATGGAATCGCAAGCAAACGACCAACGTGGAGTCGGACATGCCGGATATCATCCGGCGGGCCGTCGATCAACTGGATCGGAAAAACGACGAACTAACCGTTAACTTCGACGCATTCAATGCGGCCAAAGTGGACCGCGATGGTGGGGACCGTATCCTAATGGATATCCTGCGCGGCGGCGGGTTCTCAGCATCCCAGTTCGAACGCGCCGTTGAGCACTGGGATAAATTACCGGCGGACCTGGAGGAACATTCCGCCAATGGCCGGACTCTTTGGTGGTTATTCAATGCTTGCACTCACGGCCTGAAACCCACTGGCCGGAATTCGAACCATAACGACAAGGCGCATCAATCCGCCATCATATACAATAAACTGGTAGCGGCGGTTGCGGCCCGCCCGCGCTTGCTAAATTAGCATCCGGCGCATTCCTTACTGGCCCGCCAGGATCGATCCTGGCGGGCCTTTTCTTTGCCCAAACCCTGGCGCGATTTTTAGTTAATCACGGCCCCAGCGCTCTGGCCCTTGAACCCTGAAACCTACGGCGCGATCCCCTGGCCCATGGGCCACGGCCCGATATAAGCGCCCGCCCAGGCTGGTCGGCTGGCCCGCGAACCGTCCGCCCAGGTCCGCCGCCGTCGATGCCCTGGCGCTCGATGCCGGTGCTCGATCCCCTGGCGCTCGATCCCCTGGCCCGATCCCCTGGCGCTCGATCCCCTGGCGCTCGATCCCCTGGCGCTCGATGCCCGCCCAGGTCCGCGCCGATCCGCCCGCCCGCCGCCGATCTCGGCCCATGGCCCATGGTCCCCGGCCAAGGGTCCTCAGGACCGAATCCGCCAACAGAATCAACGGCTTGCGCGTCGCGGCCCGCGATCCGGCCCCGCGCCCGGTGGGGCGATGGCTCTGGCCTTGTTTCGTAAAAATAATACAGTGAAAAAACATATCGCTTAACGGGGGTCGGATTTGCTAGTAATTAGGCCTGTTAAACAATGTTTCACGTGAAACAATTTTAGGATCCCCATGCTCAGAACAGAGACACCGGACGTAGAAGAACGGCGCATGAAACTCCAACTCCGCCTCGCACAGATGGACGAGGTAGACGGATGTCAGGAGGACTTCCTACGATACGTTAGAAACGTCTGGCCTGAATTTATTGCAGGCGCTCATCACAAGATGATTGCAAAAAAGTTTGAGGACATTGCTACAGGAAAAAACAAACGTCTCATCATCAACATGCCTCCTCGACATACGAAGTCGGAGTTCGCGAGTTATCTCTTTCCCTCTTGGATCATTGGACGTGAACCGAAGACCAAGATCATTCAAACGACTCACACGGCAGAACTTGCAGTCAACTTCGGAAGAAAGGTTCGTAACCTGATCGACTCGCCTCAGTATCAAAATATCTTTGATAATGTTTCGTTACAGGTTGACAGTAAGGCCGCAGGCCGATGGTCCACGAACCATGGAGGGGAGTACTTTGCTGCGGGTGTTGGGGGCGCGATTACCGGACGCGGTGCCGATCTTTTGATTATTGACGATCCGCATTCGGAACAGGACGCGCTTTCAGAGACGGCGATGGAACATGCGTATGAGTGGTACACCTCGGGTCCCCGGCAGAGGCTTCAGCCAGGAGGGGCTATTGTCGTTGTTATGACCCGGTGGTCTTTGAAGGATCTTACGGCAAAGGTTTTGAAGGCGCAGGGTTATGATGAACATGCGGACAAGTGGGAGGTTGTAGAGTTTCCTGCGATCATGCCTTCGGGCAAAGCTTGTTGGCCTGAGTTTTGGAAGAAGGAAGAACTGGAAGGGGTCCGCGCTTCACTGTCCGTTCCCAAGTGGAATGCTCAGTGGCAGCAGAATCCAACTTCGGAAGACGGCGCGATACTGAAGCGCGAGTGGTGGAACATTTGGGAAGAGGACGAGGTTCCGCAATTGGAGTATGTCATACAGAGTTATGACACGGCTTTCAGTAAGAAGGAGACTTCCGACTTTTCTGCAATAACGACGTGGGGTGTTTTTCATCCGAAGGAAGAGGGTCCTCCTAACCTGATACTTTTGGATGCGAAGAAGGGGCGTTGGGACTTTCCGGAATTGAAGAGCGAGGCTCTGGAGCTTTATAGGTACTGGGACCCCGAGACGGTAATCATTGAGGCGAAGGCATCTGGAATGCCGCTGACACAGGANTTGCGTCAGTTAGGTATACCTGTTGTAAACTTTACACCGAGTAAGGGAAACGATAAGGTAAGTCGGGTTCATTCTGTTTCGCCTCTTTTTGAGAGCGGGATGATATGGGCTCCAGACGAACGTTGGGCGGACGAGGTCATGGATGAATGTGCCGCATTTCCTTTTGGTGAGCATGACGACCTTGTCGATAGCACCACGCAAGCCTTGATGCGTTATCGCCAGGGTAACTTTGTACAACTTCCGAGTGACGACTGGATAGACTCTGAGCCTTCCGTTCGTCTTCGCAGTTACTATGGGTAGGGTTTTACATGATAAGTGACGACGCTCTTGGTGGTACAGCGGGGGATGCTTCGGGTCCCGGTGAACCTGGGACAGGTCCTGGTGATGACGAGTACGGATTTACTAACCCTTATGCGCGTTCTGGTGTAGAGCCTTCTCCTGGGACAAAGATGCTTGAAGCCCAAATAGAGAAGCGATCCTCCCAACCGCCTGGAATCTACCACGGCGACATAGATCCAAAAGACCGGCAAGCATATGCTAGACAGTACCAAGACCTCCGAGGAATCGCGAAGGATATTCGCGATTTTGAAGCGGGTGACAGGTTTTTTAATCCCGAAGCAAGTTTCTGGGACTATGTAACGGCTCCTGTTGAGACTTTTATTAGTCTCGGTAGCAGGGCGTTGTCGGGCGGAATTATTAGTTTGGATCCCGAATTTACAGGTAGGGACCTTACGGGTTACAAGGGTCAGACGGATTTTAGTCATGCGTCATCCGGGATCTACGGCCCTCAAAGCGCGGGAACTATGCAAGTTGACATAGGACCGCCTACATCGAGTCTTGGATTAATGGGTGTCGCTGTTCCGGACCTTGGCACCGTCTCCATGGACAAGACGGGTGTGGTGACAGGTTTTCATTCTACTTTTGGCCCGCAGGGTATGATAGGTAAACCCACAACGGACGCTATAAAGGGTGCGTCTTCTTATTATGCGGGCGGTGGTCTGGCTTCCCTGCCTCAAATTTCGCATAGCGGCTTATATAGAGCCATGGGCCGTGGCTAAGAAACCGGTAATCCCGAAGGTGTATGTTCCGAAGAAGAAGCGGAACCCCTTCGCGGTGGGCTTTTGGATCGTCGTTGCGATTATTGTAGCATCTCTTTTTATAGCTTCCTGTAGGCTGCGGTTTCCTCTTGAGACGGGGATCTAGCTGTGGCGGACAAACCTCCTGTCTTTAAAGACCCTGTAAAATTAAACATACCCACGGCTGATGAGGTAAGCAAAGGAGCTTTGGTTCCTCAAAAGGGAAGCGGTTTAAAATCGTTATTAAGAAAAGCTCATCCTCTTCTCCGAGCTATAGATACTATCAGTGTATTAAAAGAGTTAGTGGATCCTCAGAGTTCGTATGTATCAGGCACATTAGAAACAGGTAAGAAAGGCATAGCATCTTTACCAGAAGTTATTCATTTACCTCATCTTGAGCATTTTGGTGGTGCTTTACCTCCTGAACAAATGCCTCCTATACCTGATCCTAACTGGAAAAAGCCTTCAATAGAGGAAGTAGTAAAAAATAAATTAAAAAATCCCCGTGCAAGTCTAGCACGGCTTGCAGAACAATATGCGCCAGAAAAAATACGGTATCTTCCTTTTAGTAAGGGGGAAGAACCAAAAGACACTCCTTATAAGAAATACGGTTCTCCCTATCTTAGTGAGGTGGATGATACACATCTTTTAGAAACTGTGCTTGGTCCTACAAAAGCGGGGGAGAAGGGGTATCTTGACCAAACTTTAGGAAAGGTTCGTACCGAAGAACAAATAGATAAAGCTCTTTCTAAAATAAAAACAGAAAGATACCCTCATCCTTTTAAAAGAGATCAACTTGTATCTTATGATAAGTTGGTTGAACTTTCAAAAGAAGCAGAAGATACAGACATAGGACAAACTGCTTTTCTACAGGAGCATATAGGACATCATCTAGGCCGTCAGATAGATTTAACTGATAGGATGATTCCTTCTTCTAAAGTAGTACCAAATATAGGTAGAGATGGTAAGTCATCTCTTTTTATAAATGTATTACCTCAACGATTATTACGAGAAACACAAAGAATACAACAGAAGAATCCTGACCTATACGGTAAGTATAATCCTGAAACGAAAGAAACTGAAGATCCTATGCAGGGATTTCGTTACCTACGAAATAAAAAAACAGGAGATGTTTTTGCCGCAGATTCATATGAATTTATTCATGGTGAGATAGCTAAAGAAATTGCTCAACTACCAGAAATTATAGAACTGTACGGAGAAGATACTGCTGCAACGGCACGAAATATAATGGAAGATGTAATTAGTGGGGAAGGAGATTGGGAAAGTGGAGGTTTATTAAAACGGGATAATCGTAATCCTTACAGCGAGAGAGAAGGCAGACGATTATATACAATAGAGGCATTTCCTGGGAGTACGGATACCCCTAAAAAAGATTTTAAATGGGCCGAAGGCGGTTTTGTAGAGAAACCCACTGGACAATCAAACCAAGAAGAATTTTATATTACGGAAGACGATCCACGGCCCACGGACCCTTCTGTTTTAGAAAAAGGCCTTATGGCTGCGGACATTGGTTCGCGGGTCGCGGACGAACTACGGTCTTTAAAGCAACCTCCTGGTCAACAACTTGTACCGAAAGAGAAGCCTTCCGCGAAGGCGCAGATGTTCCGTGGCATTGGGAGCCTGATGCGTGGGCGGATAAGCCCGATTGTCACTGCGGCGCAGCTTTTCTGGAATGAGATACCGGAATCCGTCAAAGACGACGCGGGGGCTATGGTCGATTGGTTGCGTGAAAACAAGATGCAGGACTTGGTTGGTTTGGAGAAATCGGGTCTTGAGTACTTCAAGCAGGCTTTGATGCCCACGGCCCAAGAACCAAAAGGGATTATGTCACTTCCTCCCATGCTACAGAGTGGAGAATACGCTTCGGAGACACTAGGCGACAGAGTTAGAGTACGTCATGGCACTCCTTCTCCCAAAATTGAGGGCGAAAGGTTTGATATAGGTGAGTTTAGTTTGAAAGAGAAACCTACTGGTCAGGGTGCCGCAATGAAAGGTTCGGGGCTGTATTCTGCACAGGCACTGGGCGTTGCCGAAGATTATTTCGACAATGAACCCAAAGGGCGCGTTCTTCTCAACAATAAGCTTCTGCCGAAGTCTCACGACATCCCGACTATGACAGAACTGACAAATGAAAAAGTTATGAGTTCGCAGCGGGAGAAAGCAGAGAAATTTGCCAAGGACTTTGGCGTGGACGTGGAAGACGTAAATATCCTTGCGGGTATCGTGGAACGGCTTGAAGGAGAAAAAGGGTCTTATGGGGATACGAACGATCATCTTGACTCCCTCGCGGAGGTTACAAGAAGGGATATTATGTATGATACGGAAAGGGCAAGGGAAGCTCGGAAGTTTTTTGAAGGCTACAGTTCTATGAGCGACGAGGAATTCGCCATACTTCACGGCACCCATACTGAAACAATGAAAGATAATATCGGTTACTTTAGGCGAGAAGCAGAGGATCTTGAGAGGAAAGTAGAAGATGATACCCGGCTCCTTGAGGTGTTGAATAAGTATAACTTGAAGGGGACCCCTGGCGCTCTTGTTGAGTTCGCCTACCATCCAGACGACTGGAAGAACATGATTGACCTCGACATGAAGCTATCGGATCAACCCGAGATTTTAGAAAAAGTCTTTCAGATGCCCTCTGCTAAACGACTGATGGAAGACAACTTAATGCCAGGGTATATTAGACAGCTAGATGGGCAAGAATTGTCCGTGGACCTTTTAGAAATGATAAAAAGGAGGGGTAAAATACCCGAGAGGCAGGCCAAGATAATACTTGCAAAGGAATTTGCAGATGTGGGTATTCCAGGGAACAAGTATTTTGACCAGCAGAGCCGATATGCAGATCCTCCTCCAGACGCTTCTGAACCTATTGGTCTTACACTTAATGGCGATACAATGCAGGGTTACCTCAGAAAGATAGGGAAACCAATGGGTTTGACAGGGTTTGATGGCAACATCCCTCTTTCTGTTATGCAAGATGCACAGAATATTATTCTTCATTCAAAAGGACTTCCCGAAGCATTAGATTTCGCTAGGAGTCTTCCAAGCGAAGACGAGATGAACGACATAGATCCTATCGTACTTGCAACACATACACCTGCATTTGGCGATATCCCTCCATACGCTTCGGATTTAGTGAAATTCCTTATTGGGGAAATGATAGAGAATGGCGTCCAACTTGATCTTATATACCCTGAAGTAGAGGACACGCGGACAAAGAACGCCGTGGTCTGGGATCAGAAAGCCATGGACCGTGCAACGAAGCCCGTTATTCTTGAAGGAGGTCTTCCTCCAAGAAGCAAAGCGGATGGCGGTCTTATAGACAAGCCTTTATATGATCAACCAAGAATGGTAGGTTGAGACGCCGGTAATAGGAGATATTAACATGTCACCACTCATTCCGCTTTCAAAAGCTCTAATTGGTGTTGGGGTTCCTGCTTTGGGTGCCGCAGGGTACACCGCGTATGAAAACCTTATGGCCGCTAAAGATAGGTCTCAAGAACGTCAACAGACCCCTGAAGACAAGGCCGCAGCAGATCTAGAAGGTGCCGTTAATAGATACAGGGAACGCTTGATCGATCAGATTCTTGGTTTTAGTGGCGATACCTCGGATAGCGTTCGTTTGGCATTAATGGGTCAAGATACGAATAGTCTAGAAGCTACGCTGTTGGGACTCAGATCAAAGGCCATGGAAGGTTCTGCGGTAAGAGATCTTACTCCTGAACAAAAGCAGCAACTTATGGAGCTAACTCCTCAGAGCGATCCTATGGGTGGGCTGATGAGGTCGGAGGGGTTTGTTCGGCCTGCAATGCCTCCAATGCAGGAGCCACTTGGTCAAGGCGTTACTGAAAATCCTGGCTTTGATCCGCAGACAGGGGACTTCTTTCCTCCTCAAAGAGCGTATGGCGGCATTATGTCGTTGAGGCGATAACCATGGCTCGTAACCCGTTACCTCGCAGCAACTTTGGGACAAGCGCCCTTGTAGAGCGCCGGGATGGGCTACCTCAAGTGGAGTTGGACTTGGAGGATGCTCAAGGTGTTGAGATCACCGTAGAGGACGAGGCTCTGGTCGATGATCCGGAACTCAAGATTGAGTTTGAGGAGGACGGCGGCGTCGTTATTGACTTTGACCCGGTCATGTCGGCTCCTGATACGGGCGACTTCTATGCAAACCTTGTAGACAACTTGGATGATTCCGTTGTTGCAAGGATTTCGTCTCAACTTGTAGAAGACTACGAGGCAAACAAGGAAGGCCGCAAGGATTGGGAAGACGCCTATCGCACCGGCCTTGAGTTGCTTGGTTTCCAGTACGAAGAGCGGTCAGAACCTTTCCGTGGTGCGACGGGCGTTACGCATCCACTTCTTGCCGAGGCTGTTACCCAATTTCAAGCGCAGGCTTTCGGTGAATTGTTACCTGCCGGTGGTCCGGTACGAACGGAGATTATAGGTAAGGTCACTCAAGAGAAGGAAGATCAAGCCACTCGCGTTCGCCACTTCATGAATTACCAGATTACTTCGGTAATGAAAGAGTACACCCCTGAGTTCGATCAGATGCTCTTCTACCTACCGCTATCTGGGTCTACGTTTAAGAAGGTATATTACGACGAGTTTCTTGGCAGGGCGGTCAGTAAGTTTGTTCCGGCGGAGCAGTTGATTGTTCCGTACATTGCGACGGACCTGGAGACGGCTGAGAACGTCACGCACATAATCCAGGTTACTGAGAACGAATTACGTAAGAAACAGCTTGCTGGTTTCTATGCCGACGTGGAAGTTTCGCCGTCGCAGTCGGAACCCTCTGAAGTCCGTGAAGAGATGGACGATATTACGGGTGTAGAGCCGACGATTGTGGACAAGGAGATAACGCTCCTTGAGTGCCACGTCGATTTAGATCTCGACGGTTACGAGGACATGGGCGAAGACGGGGAGCCAACGGGTATCAAGCTTCCTTATATTGTAACCGTGTCCGAGGACAGTGGTGCGGTGCTCAGTGTTCGTAGGAATTACACGAAAGACGATCCAAACTACAAAAAGAACCAGTATTTCGTACACTTCAAGTTTTTGCCTGGGTTTGGGTTCTATGGCCTTGGCTTAATNCACATGATTGGTGGTTTGAGCCGCACGGCTACCGCCGCGTTGCGTCAGCTTATCGACGCGGGGACCCTCTCGAACCTACCGGCAGGCTTTAAGGCGCGAGGCTTGCGGATACGAAATGACGACGATCCGCTATCTCCGGGTGAATTCCGTGATGTAGACGCACCTGGAGGTGCCATTCGCGATTCATTGATGCTTTTGCCGTACAAAGGTGCCGATCAGACGTTGTTCCAGTTAATGGGTTTCTGTGTAGAGGCTGGTCAGCGGTTTGCGGCGGTATCCAACCTGCAAGTTGGAGATGGAAACCAGCAAGCGGCTGTTGGAACGACCATTGCTATGCTTGAGCAGGGCGCNAAGGTCATGTCGGCCATCCATAAGCGCCTGTTTTACGCTCAGAAAGAAGAGTTTTCGCTGCTTGCCAAGGTCTTTGGTCAATATTTACCGCAAGAGTACCCCTATGACGTTGTCGGTGGGGAGCGCACGGTAAAGGCCGAGGACTTTGACGACAGAGTCGATGTCATACCTGTGGCAGATCCCAACATTTTNTCNATGGCNCANNGGGTGACGCTGGCTCAGACGGAGCTTCAACTGGCTCAGTCGGCTCCTGATATGCACAATATGCACGAAGCATATCGTAGAATGTACCACGCGGTGGGCGTCAAGGACGTTGACGCGATATTGAAGCCCGAGGGGAAGGACGATCCTACCCCCAAAGACCCCGCAACAGAAAATTCAGAGGCTTTGGACAGTTTGCCACTGGTGGCATTCCAAGGACAAAACCACGACGCGCATATTATGGCGCATTTGGTCTTTGGTTCGTCCGGCATGGTTGCTCAAATACCCTCTGTAGCCATGGCTTTACAGAAGCATGTCATGGAACACGTATCAATTAAGGCTAGGGAGCAAGTCCTTGCAGAAGTTTCTCAACAATTTCAAGGTCAAGAGCCACCTCCAGAGGTTTTACAGCAAATGGAAGGCCGCGTGGCGGCTCTTATCGCAGAAGGTATGCAGCAAGTTAAGCAAATGAGTGCTCAAATTAGCGGTGCAGGGCAACCGGATCCGTTAATTGCCTTGAAAGAGCAGGATTTACAGCTTAGAGCACAGCAAGATGCTGCGGAAAACGCTTTGGATCAGCAAAGATTGCAGTTAGACCAACAAAAAGCGGCTCAAAACTCAGAAAATAGCCAAGATAGGATACAGGCAACTAAGGATATAGCCGCCGCCCGTATTTTGGCTGCAAGAGAACGTGAAATATTGAAACAACAAGGATAATTGTTATGGCAAAGTCAGAAAAAGGCGTTCGCGACGGACAAGTCATCGAAGATCAGGGGTTTGTTCCATACAACCCCCCGGTAGAAGAGCCCACGCCTAACGTTTCTAAGGCATCCGTTTCCAAAGGTAAGAATCGTGGAATGGGAGAGGCAATCCGGGGCGGTAGTTACAAATACTGTTAGGTTTTCTGATGTCTCAGAAAAAACTCCAGAAAGACAGCAACCACAACGACCTGGACGTGGACGGCGATGGCATTGTTTCTGATCAAGAGCTTGCGTTAGCAGAAGTTCGTGATCAGCATGAGAAAGCGGATGCCCAGCGACGAATGGCCTGGGTGGCGATGATCTCCATGATTGGATTTACGTTGATGGTCTTTTTGCCAATCTTTCCAGATGGCCGAATCAAGGCCCTATCGGATCTGTTTGGGCTTTTTTACATCGGACAAGCTGGCGTGGTGGGAGCATACATGGGCATGACCGCGTACATGTCCAATAGCGGGAAACGCTAATGGACCCGTTAACCATAGCCGCTGCAATAGCCGCAACGAAAACACTGGTTAAAAGTGCGCGTGGGGTTCAAGAGATTGTCCACGGGATTGATGGCGTCTTCCACGCACAAGACGAGCACGAAAAAAACAAAAATCACAAGCCGGGAAGTTCTATAGGCGAGAAAAATAAATCAATCTTGCAAAAACGCGCCAAGGATGATGGTGGTGATGACAGCATCAGTTCGGCGGCTGCGGCTGTTATCGAGAAAAAACAATTGGATCAGCAGATTGCTGATTTAAGAGATGAAATTAATCGCAAGTGGCCCAGCGCCCCTGGAGAAAAAAGCACCTGGGATCAAATTTTGGCTGAACGCGAAAAGCGCGTTGCAGATAAGAAAGAACGCGCACGGCAAGAGAAGATATTAGCTGAAGAACGCGCAGAGAGACGAAAAGCAATTCTGATTGAGGTCGCCAAAGGCTTGGCTGTTGCAGCCATTGCCGGTGGCATTGTTTGGTTCCTGTGGTGGGCCGCGACATATGGACCGGCGGTGAGGTAGTCATGGAGCTTGGAGCGAGCCACGCGATACAGGGAATTATGGTTCTGGCTACCGTGGCCGGTGGTTATGCCGTGGTAAAAAGTAATTTGAGCCGCGTTATGCAGGATCTTGAAGATCATGTTAAGAGCGCGGAAGATATTCGCGAGAAGTTTGACGCGCGGCTTGATAACGCGGAACAAGAACGCGGAAAAATTGTAAATCAAGTAATGACGCTCAAAGGTATTAACTCTCCGACAGAACTCAAACTTTTGCACCGAGAACTTGAGGGACTTCAAAAAGATGTACAGTGGCTCACGAAACAGCTAGACCAACTCTCTCACGCTCACAACGGTAAGCATCCACCCGTGGAGAACAAATAATGGAACCAAAAGACCTTATAACCGTTGCTCCTGGTGGCGTAGCCGTAGCGGCTTCCTGGCTAGGACTTGTAGAGTCGGGCCTGTCTATATTGCTACTGCTTGCCAGTTTGGGATTTCTGGCGTGGAGGTGGCGACAAGCAATGAAAGACAAACAAAGCGGTATACTTAATGGAGATGGGTAATGGTTCCCCGTGCGGTGNTTCTTCTAACTTTACTGTTACCGGCCTGCCAATCTACTAATTCTTTGTCTACCGTCGAAATACGTCAGCAAGAACATCAGCTTGTTGTGAGTGAATCATCTATACAGGAAGTTTCATCCGTCCCAAGTTGCGCCAAGAAGGATCTTATGACTAAGTTCTTGGCAAAAACCTTCAACGAAAGGCCTCTTCTTAAAGGAACTTCGACGGATGGATCTATTCTTACGATTTACGCTGGACCAAATGGGGCGTGGACTCTCACTAAGATCGTTAATGACATTACCTGTATTGTAGCCGGTGGAACGGGTTTGAAGGTTCTAAAATCGGAGAAAGGACCGATTATATAATGATATCCTTGTTAGGCAGCCTTCTGGGTTTCGGAACCTCTATAATCCCAGAAGTCATAGGCATATTTAAGCAGAAGCAGGCGGACGCGCATCAGATAAAGATGCTTGAGGCGAAAGCCAAGTATGCAGATCAGATATCCAAGCTCAAAGTTGCAGAATTGGACGCTCAGGCTGAAATTGAAGAGACGAAGGGACTGTATGAGCATGATAAGTCTATTGACGCTGGAGGTTTTATCAACGGGTTGCGCGGTAGCGTCCGTCCTGTTGTCACTTACCTTTTCCTCTTAGCCTACTTAACGACAAAAGGGGTTATGATCTATGCTATGATTGCCATCCAGGATTTAGACTGGACGGTAGCCATCGACATGGCTTGGCGTGAAGAAACAGATGGCGTAATATTCAGTGCTATAATTAGTTTTTGGTTTGGAAATCGGGCGATGTCTAAGGCCCGTGCGTGGCAACAGGACAAGAAGAACTGACATGGCAAAATTATGTCCGAGAGGTAAAGCTGCCGCAAAACGTAAGTTTGACGTTTATCCAAGTGCCTATGCCAACATGTACGCTAGTGCGGTGTGTAGTGGAAAGGTAACGCCTGGAGGGAAGAAAAAGAAGAAAACTAAGGCGTCGAAAAAACGTCGTTCGGCTGGGCCGCGTAGGCGACGACCATGAGTTTACGCAAGTGGGTCCGTGAGCAGTGGGTGGATATAGGTGCGCCTAAGAAAGACGGTAAGTACCAGCCGTGCGGTAGGAAAAAGTCCAAGGGCAGTAAACGGAAATACCCAAAGTGCGTTCCTATTGCAAAGGCGCGAAAGATGTCTAAGGGCGAAAAGGCCAGCGCGGTAANGCGCAAAAGAGCGGTTAGTAACAANGGACCCAAACCAACAAACGTAGCGACATTCGCTAAGAAGAAATCTGGAAAATCAAAGAGAGGTTAATTATGGCTAAGAAAACCAAAGGATATGCAAAAGGTGGCGCAGCCAAGAAGATGATGGGCGGTGGCATGATGCGGAAACGCACGAAGTCGATGGCTAAAGGCGGTGCGGTTAAGGCCAAGAAGATGATGGGTGGTGGCATGATGCGGAAACGCACGAAGTCTATGGCTAAAGGTGGTGCGGTCAGACGACGGAAGTAGATGGCCTATTTGATAAGTAACGTACCGCACTTCAAATGTTGGGTACGCAAAGAATTTACGTGTAATCACACGCAATATCATGGTGAATTTATCCATGCTATGGCTTTTGCCGTAAACACCATTCCGGACAGATCCCTGAGTTTTCAGGTTGTGTTTACGGGATGCGAAATAGATTGTGAAGATGGACCTGAAGAGAATGTCCACGGAGGTGCTATGTGGGCTAGAATGCCCCTTCAAGCTCTTGTTGCGGACATACCTTTGGAAGAATGGCCGGAACCCATGCAAGACCATTTATGCCAACCATGGGATTGTGAGTCTAGAACACACAGTGTGATAGTAATGGACAGAGTAAGTTCATCCCCCTGGCTTTGTAAGATAGACAATGAGTTCTATCCAGGAAGGTATTTGTTCACTGTCGATTACACCGATAGCGACATATCGGATGACCCTGCACAACATAAGCAGTCGCATGTTATCTATCTAACAGATGCGGGACCGTGGACCGGTAACATTGTTGCGTTACCCAACAACAGGGTTCGCGCAACCAGCCCCGCCTTGTGGCGGACCGGTGAAGGAGCCCCAGACTTCATGCCGTCTCAGTGGACGCATTCTGCGGAATCCCATGAGTCGTACCTAGATCCTGCTATAACTTTCAATAATCTTTACTCTGAGGGTGAGTAGAATGGCTAGAAAGAAAGAAAACCCTATACGAAAGACCACTAAAGGTAAGGGCGCGAACTACCGGCCTACTAAGTCTGGAGCCGGTATGACTAAAAAAGGCGTCGCGGCATATCGTAGGGCAAATCCGGGTTCAAAGTTAAAAACGGCGGTTACGGGGAAAGTCAAGAAAGGCAGTGCCGCAGCGAAACGCCGTAAGAGCTATTGCGCCAGATCACTAGGTCAACTCAAGAAATCTTCTGCTAAGACCAGGAACAACCCAAACTCTCGTATCAGGCAGGCTCGTCGCAGGTGGAAGTGCTAATGGACGGAGTTCTTTTAGCTGAACATTTGTTCAAGGTCATTCAAGAAAGGCGCTCAAGGGTTTCTGAAATGATGACTGATGGTGTGGTCAAGGATTTCTACGAGTACAAACAACTTGTTGGCAACGTAGAATCTTTAGATTATATAGGTCAGGAGTTGAGAGAAATCCTAGAAAAGGCGGATTCATGATGGAAAAATCTGAGACTACCGACAACTTGGTCTCTTTGAGTGATGCTTACGTTAACATTGAAGAAAAGGTTCTTGATCCGGAAAAGATAGACAGGAGCGTTTTAGATAGGATGCCCTCCCCTACCGGGTGGCGTCTTCTTATTCTTCCCTACAGAGGAAAGGGGAAGACCGAGGGTGGGATCTATCTTCCAGACGCCGTAGTGGACCGAGAGGCGGTGGCTACGGTATGCGGTTTTGTTCTGAGAACAGGGCCTTTGGCCTATGATGACAAATCTAAATTTCCAAGTGGAGCGTGGTGTAAAGAAAAAGACTGGGTTCTGTTTGGCCGGTATGCGGGTTCTCGTTTTAAGATAGACGGTGGCGAGGTTCGTATTCTTAACGACGATGAAGTAATCGCTGTAATACAGGATCCTGAAGACATCCTGCACATTTAGGAGAAGACAATGGCCGAGAGTAATGAAGACCTTATCGTGGATATTCCTAACGAAGGGGAAGAGGTCACGGTAGAACTGGAGGAAGCCCCTTCCGAGGAACTCCAGGCGGATCAAGAAGATTCAGAAGAGCATGAAGTCTATAGCAAGAAGGTAAAGAAGCGGATTGATAAGCTCACGCACAAAGTTCGCGAAGCGGAGCGCCAGCAGAAAGCCGCCATAGACTATGCACAGAACATTCAGGCAGAGAACGCGCAACTCAAAAGCCGCGTTCAGAGTTTGGATAAGGGTTACGTCGAAGAGTACGGAGACCGAATTGCAACTCAGGCAGAGTCCATAGAGAAGGACTTAGAGACCGCAATTGCTACCAACGACACATCCGCACAGGTTGAGTTGAACAAGAAGTTAGCGCGTCTTGCTATTGAAGAAGAGCGCGTTGCAGCGGCCAAGCAGCAACAGGCCCAGTATCAACAACCGCAGCAGGCGGCTTCTCCTCAACCCGCTTCAGTTCCCAATCGCCCTGATCCTAAAGCTGAAGCTTGGGCGGAAAGAAACGAATGGTTTGGAAGTGACGAGGCCATGACTTTTGCGGCTTTTGGAATTCACAAGAAGATTGTGGAGGAAGAAGGCTTTGACACGGAGTCTCCAGAGTACTACTCTGAACTAGACAGGAGGATAAAAGAAGCTTTCCCACATAAGTTTAGTGGAAGCTCTGGTTCCTCTTCAGATACGCGAAGGCCCCAACAGGCTGTAGCATCTGCCACTCGTTCCAGTAGCACTGGACGCAAAACCCAAGTGAGGTTAACTCCTAGCGAAGTTACAATCGCTAATAAGTTGGGAGTTCCTCTAAATGAGTACGCGAAACACAAAACGCTAGGAGCAGGATGATGTCCGACAAACAGTTAGATAGAACTCCTCGCGCATCTAAGACCCGTTCGGCTAAACCCAGACGGCAACCTTGGAAACCACCATCCTTATTGGATGCACCTCCTCCGCCAGAAGGCTACGTTCACCGCTGGATTCGTGCAGAGGTTCGGGGATTTGATGACCGCAAAAACTTGTCGGCTCGTATTCGAGAAGGCTGGGAACTTGTGCGGAAAGATGAATACCCGGATTTTGAAGCTCCAACGGTTGATAGTGGAAGCTATGAAGGTGTTTTTGGCGTTGGTGGATTGTTGTTGGCTCGTATTCCAGCAGAGATCGTAGAAGAGCGTCGTGAATATTTTGAGCGAATGAACTCAGATGCTATGACGGCGGTTGACAATGATCTCATGAAGGAAAACCAACATCATTCGATGGCACTCCAGAAGCCGGAGCGTCAGTCGCGTGTTACATTTGGAGGACCTAAGAACACTTAGGTTTTGTTTAACTTGCTATGTAGAGGAGTGTAGAACATGGCAAATGCTAATGGAGCATTCGGTTTGCGGCCTATCGCTAAAGTAGGCCAAAACTCAAACTCCACTGGTGTTTCGGGCTATACCCAATATGAAATTGCGAACGGTAACAGCAATGTTATCTACCAAGGCAGTCCTGTCATTCCCCTTTCTACAGGGTTTATTGACATTGTGGGCGCTGCGGCAGGTGGTACTGTTGGTCTCGTTGGCGCTTTCATGGGTTGCGAGTATGTTTCTAGTACGACAGGAAAGCCTGTCTTCAGTAACTACTGGCCTGGATCCGGTGCGGATAGTAATCACCCCGTTAAGGCACTTGTTGCTGATGATCCCATGCAATTGTTTGCAATTGCTACGGATGCATCCATCACCAACAAGGCTACAGCAAGGGCGGCAGTCTTTGCGAACGCCAATTTCTCTAGTGGTACAAGCGGAAGCACTACCACGGGAATGTCTTCGGCTGCGTTGGGGGTAAGCACGATCAACACCACCGCTAACTTGAACCTTCGTATCATGGGTTGGCAAGAAGACCCTGGTAATGAGGACTTTGCAGCGGCAGGTATTCCAATGATTGTGCGGTTGAACAACAGCTTCAATAGCCCGAATGGTGCTATTGCAGGCGGCACTGTTTCAACTACTGGCGTATAGGAGGGTTGATTAATGGCTATTAGTAGAGCACAACTTGTAAAAGAGTTGGAACCCGGCCTAAACGCACTGTTTGGCTTGGAATACGATCAGTATGATCGTGAACATGAGCAAATCTTCACTATGGAGACTTCGGATCGCGCCTTTGAAGAAGAGGTGATGCTTTCCGGGTTTGGCACCGCGCCAACGAAGTCGGAGGGTTCGGCAGTATCGTTTGACGATGCTCAAGAAGTCTACACGGCTCGTTACACCATGGAGACGATTGCTTTGGCGTTCTCAATCACAGAGGAAGCCATTGAAGACAACTTGTATGACCGGCTTGCTAGTCGTTATACAAGGGCTCTTGCCCGTAGCATGAGTCAAACGAAACAGGTTAAGGCTGCATCAGTTCTTAACAATGCGTTTGATAGCACTGTTACTGGTGGGGATGGAAAAGAGCTTTGCGCTACGGACCATCCTCTGGCTAATGGAAGCACTTTCCGTAACGAACTCTCCACCGCAGCAGATCTCAATGAGACCAGCCTTGAGCAGTCCCTCATTGACATTGCAGGCTTCGTGGATGAGCGCGGACTGAAAGTTGCCGTTCGTGGTACGAAACTGATTGTTCCCAAGGAGCTTCAGTTCACCGCAGACCGGCTTCTGGAATCTGCTTATCGCACGGGAACGGCGGACAACGATATCAATGCTATTCGTAGCATGGGTATGCTGCCGGAAGGTTACTTCGTGAACCACTTCCTCACGGACACCGACGCCTTCTTCATTATTACGGATGCTCCGAATGGACTCAAAGGGTTCAATCGGTCCGCTGTTCGTACTTCTATGGAAGGTGACTTCGATACCGGTAACGTCCGGTACAAGGCCCGTGAGCGTTACGCTTTCGGGTTCTCGGATCCTCGCGGCATCTTTGGTTCGCCAGGAGCCTAACTTTGGGATGGAGAGGGGGGCAACCCCCTCTCGTCTCATCTGGGAATTATTTAGCCCTAGCGACTGGCCCAGCAGACGCTTACGGAGACTCTAGGGCAAAACCTTTCGTAAGGAGGAAGGCTAGATGGCTAACACAACTTTTAATGGCCCCGTTCGCTCTGAGAATGGCTTTGAGGTAATCAACGTCAACTCAACTACGGGTGCCGCAACGAACACTTTCGACATTGCCTCAACCGGTATCGTAACGAACAAGTACGTTAAGCATGTTGGTTTTGCTACCGGTGTTACGGTTAACACCACGGCTGGTGACAGCGATAACATTGGTGAATTTACCCAACCTGCCAACACCATTATCACTGACATTAAGATTCTTTGTGTTACGGCCCCTACCATTGGGACTGGTGATATCGGGTATGAGGTTGGAACGTCCAGTTCTGGAGCGCAGATTGTTGCGGCTCAAACTGATGAAATCCTGGATGGCGGCACCACAGTTGTTGTAGGCAACGTCACGGTTACGTCACTCGTTCTACAAACCCAAGACGCAACGACGGCTCCGGCCTCCGTTCAATACACTTCGGCAGAGCGGACCATCTACTGCAATATCACAAACACCGTAGATGCAACGACGGCGGGCTCCTTTACGTTCATTATTGAATACGTTCAGGTTGCGTAATTTAAGTGAGGGGAGGACCATGTTCCTTCCCCTACTTATGTAGAAGGAGCCGGACATGGCAGATGCTGTAACAGCTACTACGATAATTGACGGACCAAAATCCGCTGTTATCTATTGCACGAATACGAGTGACGGAACCGGAGAATCTGCGGTTGTTAAAGTGGATGTGTCCGAATTATCCGGATTGCAGGATGGCACCTCTTGCTCCAAGGTTCGTATTGAAAAGATTGTTTTCTCTACGGTTGGAATGGGTGTGAAACTGCTGTGGGATGCTACAACGGATGTAATTGCCGTAGAACTTCCTGCGGATTATTCGGATACCCTGGATTATTCGGACATTAACGGACTGCCTAACGTAGCCGCTTCCGGAGGTAATACCGGGGACATTCAACTAACTACTGTAGGACATAGCAGCGGAGATACCTACTCTGTAGTTATTTACTGTTTAAAACAGTATTAGAAGATGGGCTGTGAATAATGGCGGTTTCCGGATCCAAGGACTTTGAACCGAATGTAGCAGAGTACATAGAGGAAGCCTTTGAAAGGTGTGGAATAGAGTTCCGCACCGGGTACGATGCGGAGACCGCCAGAAGGTCTTTGAACCTGCTATTTGCCGATTGGGCCAATCGCGGTCTAAATAGGTGGACCATAAAACAGGTAAGTCAGACGGTTGCTTCCGGGATAACTGATTATCCGGTAGGATCCATAACAATGTCCGTCTCTGCGAGTGGCAGTTTTTCTATTGCGGAAACTATTACGGGTGGCACCAGCGGGGCTACCGCCTCCATTATTACTAAACCTACCTCAACTTCTTTGACATTAACCGTCCCGGTGGGCGTATTCTCGTCAGGTGAGACCATTACGGGTGGCACTAGTGGAGCATCAACATCTACTACTTCTACGGCATCTCTTGAAGACGCTCAGTCCACCGTAGACATTCTATCTGGGGTAGTTCGGCGCAGTGATTCGGATATATCTATAACAAGGGTTAGTCGAGACGACTATCTGACCATTGCAAACAAATCCACTACCGGAAGGCCCACACAGTTTTATGTAGACCGTCAAATAACGCCTATAGTCAAGATATGGCCCGCTCCGGAGAATAGCACCGACATATTTATCTATGACCGACTGGTTCGCATAGACGATGCGGATGCTTCTGTGAATACCCTGGACATACCTTTTAGGTTTTATCCCTGCCTTACTGCCGGTCTCGCGTACTACATGTCCTTGAAGAGAGCCCCGGATAGAATTCAAATTTTGAAAGGGCTGTATGAGGAAGAGTTCCAGCGGGCCGCAGACGAAGACCGAGATAAAGCTAATATCAACCTTGTTCCTTCTTATACCTTTGTAAGTGCGGTATCCTGATGTCTAGATACGCATCTAATAAGTACGCCATGGGCATATCGGACCGTTCTGGTTTTGCATATAAGTTGAGAGATATGCGGAAAGAGTGGACTGGAATGCTTGTTGGTAAGGACGAGTTTGAGGCTAAACAACCACAATTGGAGGTGGTCCGGTCTCCGGCAGATCCACAAGCTTTGAGGGACGCCAGACCCGATAGAACAGAGCCCGCCGTGACTGTTCTATTAAAGTTCGATCCGTTCAAATCGGCAGGTAGCGGAACCTCAACGATTACAGTCACAGAGGTTAGTCATGGTCGCTCAACAGGGGACACAGTTAGGTTTCGTTCCGTAGAGGCTTTTGACGGATTTACTTCATCCAACATACAATCGGCATCCGGCTATTCGATTACGAAAGTAAGTGATGACACGTACACATTTTCTGCGGGTAGTGAGACAGCGACATCCGGTAATACGACGGGTGGAGGTGGAACTGCATCTGCCGGTCCTGTTACAGTGAGTGCATGACATGGCTTATACCTTTACTACTTTAAAGACAGCGATACAGGACTATACACAAAACACCGAAACGACTTTTGTCAGTCAGTTGTCTCGGTTCATTCTGAACGCAGAAGAACGCATTCTGAAAGAAGCGCAACTAGACGTGTTTAGAAAAAATTCCTCGGGGTCAACGACTGCGGGAAATAAATACTTGTCGAAACCCTCCGACTTCCTTTCTCAGAACTCTTTAAGTGTGATCAGCAGTTCCGAAAACAAGTTCTTGTTGTATAAGCAAGTTACGATGCTTCAAGATTTTACTCCAAACCCCGCAACCACGGGGACGCCTGTGTATTATGCCGATTGGGACAGTGACAGCTTTCTATTAGCTCCTACACCGGATCAAGTCTATACGATGGAGCTTCATTACTTTTACCGCCCAACATCTATAACGACAGCCGCAAGTGGAACCAGTTACCTTGGTGATAATGCGGAGCTTGCTCTCCTCTACGGGAGTTTGGTAGAGGCGTATACCTTTATGAAGGGCGAGGCTGATCTCCTTCAACTTTATAACAACAGGTTTCAAGAATCGTTGCAGTGGGTGAAAAATTTGGGTGAGGGGCTTCAAACCAGAGATCAGTATCGGTATGATCGTCTACGGCGGGATGTTCAGTAATGTTTGATAGTGATTCGGCAACCGAGATTGCAAGCCCGTTTGTTTTTACCTCTACTAACAGAGGTCATTCGCCTGAAGAGATGGCTGAGATGGCTATGAATAAGATCATGGTTGTTTCTGATACAGCGCCGCCTGTTATTAAAGAACAAGCTATGGCGCACCGAGATCGACTGAAGGAGATACTGATCTTCTACATGGAGAGAATGGCGCAGAGCGAGAGAACTACGATCTGGGCTCTGATGAAACAACAGGGCCATGAGGACATGGCTGAGATCATAAGGAGGTTGTAATGGCTATTGGTTCTTCCGCAATGTGCGGAACATTTAAGAGAGAGATACTTGCGGGTATCCACCGTTTGACATCAAGCTCTCGCGGAGATTCGAGTTCAATAAGCGCGGACACTTTTAAAGTGGCTATGTTTACGAATAGTTCTTCTATTGACGCTGACACCGCTCAATACACTACCAGTAACGAAGTTTCTGGCACTAATTACACTGCGGGAGGTGCCGCTCTGTCCAGTGTAACCATTGGGCTTGGGGACGATGGTTCCTCAAGCGGTCCAGGAGGAGGAGGGATTCCCACTGCTTTTGTAGACTTCGCGGACACTACGTTTTCGTCTTCTACGATTTCAAGTGCTAGAGGTGCCTTGATTTATAATTCAACTCTGAGTGGTGCAAGCACAGGTTCTACAACTACGGCATTAGCAAATCCATCGGTAGCGGTTATTAACTTTGGTGGAGACAAATCGTCCAGTGCAGGTGATTTTACCATCCAGTATCCCGCGAATAGTGCAACCGCTGCAATAATTAGGATTGGTTAATGGCCCTAGTCACTGGCTGGAATAGAAGTACTTGGAACTCCGGGGCTTGGAATAGTCCACTTCCCGTAGAAGTTACAGGTGTTTCTGCCGCCAGTGCCGTAGGCTCCGTAACGGTTAGTCTTCCTGTATCAGTCAGCGTTACAGGTGTTTCTGCGGCAAGTGCGATAGGGACGGCAACTGCGACAGGTGTATCAAACGTAAGCGTAACGGGTGTATCTGCTGCAAGTGCGGTGGGTAGCGCCACAATAGTTGAGGGAACGGGTGTAACTTTCAGCGTAACGGGTGTATCTGCTGCAAGTGCGGTGGGAAGCCCGACGTTAATAACAAACTCTATCCTTTCTCCATCTGGAGTTTCTGCTGCAAGTGCGATAGGATCGGTACAAATTAACTTTAGTTTCTCTGTAGAAGGAGTTTCTGCTGCGGGTTTGGTTAACACTGTACTAATTTGGGATCAGATTGATGATTCACAGACCTCTGGGTTTACAGAAATTAATGCATCCCAAACACCTACCTGGACACAAATAGCGGCATAAGGACGGTACGATGGCATCTACATTTCACAACAAATTTTGGCATTGAAAAGATCGGCTCTGGTGAGCAGTCCGGTGCTTGGGGAACGACCACTAACCACAATCTAGACCTTTTAGATCGCATAGCGTCATTCAAGGCTGTTGGACTATCCAGCACTACGCACACGTTAACGGTTCGAGAGGCATCCCCTGGTGCAGGCACCGAGAACCTTCAAGACGGTATGTTTCGTGTCATTAAGTTTACGGGCGCACTTGGGGCTAACAATACGGTCACCGTGGCACCCAATAATACAACGGCATATTTCATCTTCATCAATGCAACGACGGACTCTGGTTCTAGTGGGCCGTACTCTGTGATCATATCACAAGGGACGGGTGCCAACATTACTATTCCTAACGGTCATACGGCTGTTGTGTTTTGCGATGGCGCAGGATCTGGCGCGGCTGTTGTGGACGCCTTTGCAAGTCTTTACGTGTCGGACGCTCTACGGATAGGTGACGGTACTGCGGAAGACACGAAGATCGTTTTCGATGGCAACGCACAGGACTATTACATTGGCCTGGATGACTCCGCAGATGACCTCGTCATAGGATTGGGGTCTGCGGTAGGCACAACGCCAGCCGTATCCATAGATGAAAACCAAGCCGTGGTGTTTCCAGCGGCGGCGGTAACCATAGGTGACGGCACTGCGGAAGACACAAAACTTGTTTATAACGGCAACGCGAAAGACTTCTATGTGGGCTTAGACGATAGCGCCGACAAATTGGTGGTTGGCGTGGGCTCTACCGTTGGAACGAACAGTGTCATGACGATAGATGATGATGCTGTTACGATTGGCGATGGCGCGGCGGCGGATACCAAGCTCGTTTTCGATGGCAACGCTCAAGATTACTACATAGGGCTGGATGATTCGGCGGATGACCTTGTTATAGGTCTTGGATCTACGGTTGGCACCACACCGGCAATTTCAATTGATGAGAACCAAGCCGTAGTCTTCCCAGCCGCTGCCGTCACCGTTGGGGATGGGACCGCTGAAGACACAAAGTTTGTCTTTGATGGGAATGCTCAAGACTTCTACATAGGCTTGGACGACTCTGCGGACGATCTTGTCTTCGGTCAGGGGTCAACGGTTGGCAGCAACGTAGCGTTCGCGATTGATGAGGATCAAGTTACCAGCTTTAGCCATGCGGCGATTGGTTCAACCCAAACGGCCTCGATTTCAGGAAGCACCACTCTCGACTTTCAGACCTATCAAAACTTTGTTCTGACGTTTACTGGCAACGTGACACTTGCCAATCCATCGACTGAAGCGGTTGGTCAATCTGGGTTTATTGTTATTATTCAAGACGGCACAGGAAGCAGAACGCTTGCTATAGGAACCGACTACGAGACGGCAGGTGGCGCGGGGCTAACAATCTCAACGGCGGCATCCGCAGTTGACGTTGTGCCGTATGTTGTGAAAGCAAGCGGATCTATTCAATTAGGTGCCGCGCAGTTGGCGTTCGCATAATGCCGATTTGGTCACCAGCCATGATCTTTGGTTCTGCGACATCTGGGTATGTCGTTGAGAACTCTCTCTGGTTCGATGGTTCTGCTGACTATTTAACTAAAACATTTGGTAGCACGGGTACTAGTCGGACAGTGTACACTGTTTCTTTTTGGGCTAGACAAAATACGGCAAGCCCTACTGGTGGTAACAACTGGGTAATTGATGTCGGTCCAAGTGGCGGTGCTTCAGAAGGTGTTCGGTATACAGGCAGTGGAGAAGGATCCCTATACATACAAGCTACTGATGGCACGGAAGCTCTAAATACTGGAGATGCTGCGAGATTTAGAGACTTAACTGCATGGCAACATGTGGTTTGGGCGCGTAATACAGGGAACGCTGATGGAAACAAGAATAAACTCTATGTCAACGGAGTGCGTATTACGTCATTTGATAGTTCTTATGGAACTAGAGGGCAGAACCTGACATCAAACGGAAATTTTGGTGGGACAGACCCTTATAGCATTGGACGCGATGCGTATGGTGGGAGTGTTTACTATAACGGATACCTAGCCGAATTTGCTGTAATAGATGGCACGGAGTATGCGGCGAGTGATTTTGGAGAGTTTGACGACAACGGTGTATGGGTCCCTGTTAACCCTTCTGGGTTGACCTATGGCGACAATGGTTTTCTGCTTCAGTTCAAGCAAACCGGCAGTGGTCAAGACTCAAGCGGTATTGGCGCGGACACCTCTGGAAAAGACAACCATTTTGCGGTTGGCGGGGGGTCTATACAAACCAACCAAGTCACCGACACATGCACTGACGATTCCAGTAACAATGTCGGAAACTACGCTGTAATTAACCCTCTCAATATGGATGGCGGGGCTGTACCCGTTATTTCAAATGGAAACACAACTTTCACGAGGAATGGCACTGGTTCTGACAACCAACAAGCATATGCGACTCAAGTTGCGGTAGGAAAAAAATATTGGGAATTTGATATTACAGGAAATAGTAACTCAATTGAAGTTGGATGGGCCGCCCAAGGTATACAAAATGGAAATCAGGGACAAGGACCAACATACTACGGTGCTGAAGTTTATCTTCTTCAAATGAACGCTGCTGGTGGTAGCGCCCCTTTTCCGTTGGCTATGATTGAAGGGGCGGCTGGTTCTGCTGCTTCAACGAACACAAGTTTAGATAGCGGTGAGATCACAACCACACCTCGTTTAAAGTTCGCAATCGACACTGACGCTAAAAAATATTGGTTTGGCGTTGTTCATGCGAGTTATGGGGGGTGGTTAAATACATCCGGTGTCGGTGGGCAGACTTTTAGCGAAGCTGCCCCTACCGGAACATACACAAGTGACGAACAATTTCTTCCTTTTGTATTTGCTCACGCACAAACAGGTGCAGGAACATTCTACTTTCGGGACGCTGATTGGTCAGACTCCGCACCCTCTGGATATACGGCATTGTCTACAGCCAATATTCCAGACACTCCGACTGTGACAAACCCATCCGATTTCTTCAAAACACTTCTGTATGAAGGGAATGGTTCAACTTTAGCGGTAACTGGCGCAGGGTTTCAGCCCGACTTTGTTTGGATAAAATGCCGTGACGTAGCTACAAACTGGAACGTCTATGACGTTGTTCGTGGCGATGCTGCTATGTTGAGAATGGCAAGTAATACCAATACAGAACAAACTGGTTCAAACAATGAATTTGACTCTTTTGATGTTGACGGATTTACCGTAACCCATAGCGGCGCTGTTGAAGAAGTAAACAGAGATGAAAAAGATTACGTTGCTTATTGCATGAAGGCTGGTGGCTCTGCTTCTACGCTTGCAGTCGATAGTATCTCATCTGGAGTTCCAAGCATTGCCAGTTCTGTAAGCGCAGCAAGCCATGGTGGATTTAGTATTGGAACTTTTACAGTAAATACCTCTGGGGCTTTCACAATTGCTCACGGACTTACCAGAGCCATAGGGATGCTAATAGTAAAAGACAGAGAGTCTACTGGTGGTTACTTTGTTTGGAGTGACCAGCTTGGTAATACCGCCCATTATCTACGTCTTGAGAATGTCTCTGGCACCTACACTGATGGCGGTACAAATGTGTGGAATGGAGTTAACCCTGGTGCTTCATCCCCATCCACAGCAGTCTTTTCATCAACAGGATCATGGCTAACTAATGGTAATGACCATGTGTTTTATGCCTTTGCAAGAACACCGGGATTAATTGCTATGGGGAAATTTGAAGGGACGAATGCAGCAGACGGGACTTACATAGTTGTAGATGACGGGGCGGCTGGATTTAAACCGGCGTGGTTTATGTTCAAGAATCTTGACGGTAATGGGGACTGGTATACTTTCGACTCAACTAGAAACAAATACAATCCGGTAAACAATTTAGTATCCCTTAATCAGACCAAAACTGAAAGTACGATGGCGTCAGATAGTACCAACGGAACTGTTGACTTTACCGCGAATGGAGTGAAATTCCGCTCAACTAACGGGTCTGATTTTCAAGGCGCAAGTACATTTGTATATCTAGCATTCGCAGAAACCCCATTTGGTGGTGACGATGTAGCGCAAGCGAAATCAAGGTAATAAGAGAATGGCCCAAAAAGTGACGACCAAGGTAGAGAGAAAGATAATTCGACGTAGAAGTAAACCTGTTCATCTTCGTCACCGAAAGAAGTTGGGTCCGAAGTCGCACATGCGCGTTAGATAAACTGGAGACAAAAGATGAATTCTATTTTTAAAGTGGGCGACCAAACAATCCAGCCCGGACGGGCGTGGAAAGATGCGGACGGAACCCTACAGCCTAAAAATTGGCAGATTTGGTCGGAGGACGAGAAGAAAGCGGCGGGTATTTCTGAGGTTGTTTTACAGCCGTTTCCTGACCACAGACTTTATCGATCACATCATAATGACGATGGGAGCGTTTCCTCAACAGCTAAATCATTAACTGATGTGAATGAAGTTGATAAAGACGGGAAAGCTATTCTTGATAGCGACGGCAACCAGCTTGTATCGCCTGGAGTCAAAAGCAACCTCAAGAATGAGGTAAAAAGTCAACAGGCATCCCTCCTCGCTCAAACCGATTGGGCCATAGTTCGGAAAGCCGATAAAGGCACTGCTGTACCATCTAACATCCAAACATGGCGAGACGCTATCCGCACCAAAGCCACCGAAATGGAAACGGCGATTGACAATGCTGCGGACACAGCAGCGGTAGAAGCGTTGTTTCTTAAATGGACAACGGACAGTGATGGCAAGACCACTCAATCTGGTATCTTGTATGAGTGGCCTGAACTCGGATCGTAACTATGCCGTTAACCAAAGTCGCATTTAACCCTGGAGTTAATAAAGAATCCACCTCCTATGCGGCGGAGAACGGATGGTTTGACTCTAATCTTATCCGTTTTCGCAAGGGACGAGCGGAGAAGATGGGGGGCTGGAGTAAAATAAGCTCAAATTCTTTGCAAGGAACTACTAGGTCTCTTCACGTATTTTCTGCCTTAGATGCTTCTAAATTAATGGGCGTTGGCACCGAAGAAAAGTTCTATATCGAAGAGGGCGGAACGTTTAACGACATAACGCCTCTAAGACGAACCCAGACTTTGGGCTCAAACCCTATTACAACAGGATCTTCCGGAAGTGCCGTAATTACGTTTACGGACGTTAACCATGGAGCGCGGACCGGTGATTTCGTTACAATATCCGGAGCGACGACAACGGATGGCGTGACTGCGGCTCAGATAAACCTTGAGTTTGAAATTACGGTCATTAATTCAAACACCTTTACCGTGACTACGACGGGAAGCGCGTCTTCTGGAAGCACCGCAGGAGGAGGTTCCGCTGTTGTTGCGGCCTATCAAATCAGCGCGGGTCTCGGAGTAGTTGTTCCAGGAACTGGGTGGGGAGCCGGTTTGTGGGGTGGCTATAGCAGTTCTTTCTCTGAGACAACGCTGGATGGCGCGATTAACAACTCAGTCACGTCCCTAGCCCTAACATCCGCGTCAGACTTTGAAGCCGTTTCTACCACGTTGTCGGCCAACATAACGGACGTTAGCACGTCAATACCCCTATCGAATTCGTCGTCGTTTGCCTCCAAGGGAACCATTCTGGTTGGTAGTGAGAAGATTGAGTACGGCAACAATAATTCTAATGTTCTTTCCGATCTTACACGGGGCGCAGATGGGACGACTGCGGCAGCGGCTAGTAGTGGTGCGAGTGTAACCTTTGTCGGGATTATGCTGATAGACGACGAACTCATTCAATACACTGGCAAAAGCACTAACACCATAGACGCTGGCGTGGTTAGAGGAGTTCGTGGCACAACGGCAGCGGCTCATGATGATGACGTTGCGGTTAAAGAGGCAAACGCTTTTGTAGGCTGGGGAGAGGCTGCAAACATAACTACCTCCGCTGGTTCCAACATTCGCCTTTGGTCTCAAGACAATTGGGGCGAAGACCTCACCTTTAACGCTTTCGATGGAACGCCGTATTATTGGGATAAAACGTTGGGTCTAACAGCTAGGGCCGTTTCTCTGGCGGATTCTTCGGGTGCCGTTAGTGCGCCTACAGTAGTGCGGCGTATGATGCTTTCAGGATCTGATAGGCATCTGGTATGTTTTGGGGCTAATCCGATAGGCGATACGAACCAGGACCTGTTGATGGTCCGGTGGAGTGATCAGGAAAATCCTTTTGACTGGTTTCCTACTGCAACAAACACAGCAGGTTCTCAAAGAATATCTTCTGGGTCTGAGATACTTACCGCGCACAGAACTCGCCAGGAGGTACTGATTTGGACGGATGCTTCTTTACATGCGATGCGTTTTACGGGACCTCCGTACACGTTTACGTTTAGTCTTCTTGCCGACAACATTTCTATTATAGGTCCGAATGCCGCCGTTGCCTCTGGGGACCGTGCTTTCTGGATGGGGCGCAATAATTTCTATGCATATAGCGGACGTACTCAGGTCATACCATGCACGGTTCTGGAACACGTATTTTCTGATATAAATTTGGCTCAAGACTTTAAGTTTTTTGCCGCTTCCAACAAACTGTTTGATGAGATCTTCTGGTTTTACGCATCTGCTAGTTCAGACGAGATAGACCGATACGTTAAGTTTAATCACGTAGAGGGCGCGTGGGACATTGGAACGTTGGTACGAACGGCGTGGGTAGATTCTGGAGCGCACGATAATCCAAGAGCCGGGGGCGCTTCTGGGGGGACTCAGTACATATACAACCACGAAAGCGGTCAGAACGACGACGGCAGCGCAATGTCCTGTTTCATTGAATCCACTGATTTTGATCTTGGTGATGGTGAGCAGTTTATGTTTGTAGACAAGCTCATCCCGGATCTTCGCATTAATGATACCAGCAGCGACGGTTCTGGTTCTGTAAACTACTTGGTAAAAACGCGGGACTTTCCCTTAGATTCCTTACAGACGCAATCTACAAGTAATGTTACAAACAGTACGCAACAGTCTTTTATTAGAGCCAGAGGGCGGCAAGCCGTGGTCCGTGTAGAAAGTTCCTCGCTGGATATAAACTGGACGCTGGGTGATCTACGTATGAACATCCGTCCGGACGGGAGGCGCTGATGGTAAAGTTGTTGGACCATTCGATGCCCACTCCACCGGAAGAATATGACACAGAGGCCTTCACGCGAATACTCCGCGACATAGAGATGGCTTTAACAAAGCTAGAGTTTCCTGCGGTAGTGAGCGGCGACGACGAAACACAAAGCATGTTATGGTTCGGTGAGTAATGGGCGTAGCGTACAAAAACGCGGCAAGTTTGGTTGGCTCTACAGGGGACGTTACCGTGTACACCTGTCCTGCTACACAGACGGATCCTACCGTTGTGACACAGGCCATCGTGCGGAACATAAATTTGTATAACAGCCATTCTGGCACTATAGTGATATACCCGAAGATAACCGACAGTTCCGCGTCTACGACTGTTACTCTAAATAAGATAAGTCTCGGAACTCTCGCACAAACGTCACTTGAAGGTCCCTTTAACTTAGAGGCCGGTGATGCACTCATTTTAAACTGCGATACGGCGTCGAAGATATTCCTCTTCGCGAGTATCCTAGAACTACGGTACTCATAGCTATGCAGCAATCTCATCAGAATCTTTCCAACGGACTGCAATCCTTTGCGGATGTATCTCCTGATTATGAATTAGCGCCGATTGGCATTGGTTCGATTAAGGACCAAGCCGAAAAACTCGCGGAGTACGGGCGTAACGGTGACATCTACATTGTTCACGCTGCGGAAGGCGAGACTGTGGTGCCTATGGAGGTCCTTGATGCCAACCCAAAAGTTAGAGAACTTTTGTTTGGTCAGATGCGCGACATGGGCTTGGACCCGCAGGAATTCGTTGTAGGTAGCGAATTAAACAGCATCAACCCGTCCACGGGTATGCCTGAATTCTTTTTCAAGAAGATATTCCGGGCGGTCAAAAAGGCTGTTAAGGGCGTTGTTAACGTTGTTAAGAAGGCCGCACCTGTTATTTTGCCGATAGCGGCGACGGCCTTTGGTGTTCCGTTCTTAGGTCCCATGTTTGGTGCAGGCACCGTAGGGGCTGGGTTCCTTGGTGGCGTCACGGGCAGTTTGGCGGGTGGAAACAGTCTTAAAGACTCTCTTAAATCGGGCCTTATATCCGGTGGTATTGCGGGTCTCGCGGGGGGCTTGTCTGGGGCGTTTTCTCAAACTCCAGGTTCTAGCTTCCTAGGTGGTTTGAAAGGAAGCTTCACGGGAGCATCTCCTGTGTTTAGTGCAGGTCGGCAGGTTGGAACACAATATGCCGCATCCCCTTACGCTTTGGGTTCTAGTCCGGCGGCGAAGGCTAGTGCGGCAGCATCTAAAGCGCAAATGAGTGCTTTAGGTAGTGGTGATTTTGGACGCGCCTTTATGGGCGAAGGGACTTTCTTCGGGGACGATCCAATTAGCATTTATGATCCTGCAGGGGCTATCAAACCTGGATTTACCGCCGAGGGATTTCAACCTCTGCCAGCGCGGCCTCAAGTTAGCTCATTAAAACCTGACATGGTCAGCAGTACGGGCAAGGACATTATTCTGGGCAGCGAGGGAACCGATACTCTCCAAAAAGCCTCCGATTTGTTGTTTGGAAAAACACCCTCAAAGCAGGCTATAGACGATCTTGCCGCACAGTATATAAAAGATTTTCCTACAACGTATGGCGGAACTGGGGGACAGGCGAGAGCGGTAGCGGATGCAACCGCGAAACTTTCTCCCGGAGTTATTAGGAAATATGGACCCCTTGCCGCTGCTGCGGGACTGACGGCTTATGGCCTTGGTGCTTTCGACACGCCACCACCACCTGATGATCCAGATGAAAGCCAGCTTCCCGGTTATGGTCAACCCGTTGGATCGGAGCTTTATGCTCAAGACCCTGGCAAGTACAAGATTGCTCAATTGTACAGCGACGAGGCCGCGAAGAGGCTTGGTCTTAACTACAACTACAATCCTAATCAGACCCGACTTGTTCCCGTCGCGCAGGTTGCGAAGGGCGGNATTATGTCNTTNCCACGGCGCGAGGCCTTAGTACGTGGTCCAGGAACCGAGCGTTCTGATGACATACCGGCTATGCTATCTGACGGTGAGTTTGTCATGACGGCAAAAGCCGTTCGGGGGGCTTCGCCTAACCCAACGGGCAACAAAGAAAGAGACCGTCAGAACGGTGCCAAGAACATGTACGCTATGATGCGTAATTTTGAAATGAGGGCTTAATCATGTCTGAAAAAACAATTCAGGAACAGATTGTACGCGAAGCCCCTGAGATTGAGGCAATCAAGCTAGGTCTTCTAGAATCTGCAAAAGACCTTGCAGATATGCCGGTAAACCTCCCCGACTATCAAGTCGCGGGTTTGTCAGACCTCCAAGGTCAGATATACGGAACGGGAGACACACCGGGTCTTGCTGCCGATTTAACTTCTGCGGGTGGTATCGGAGGTTATAAGGGCTACTTGACTTCCGGTACGGACGCTCTGTCGGCAGGTCTTGGGACGGTGGGTCAGGCTCTTGGTGACGATGGCGCATTGGCCGCTGCAACAACGGCGGCACAGGGCTCTGCTCAAATGTTCCGGCCCGACGACCTTTCTGCATACATGAACCCGTATCAGCAGGAAGTCATCGACCAAACGATGAAGGAACTGCGACGGCAAGAGGAGATGAAGTACAACCAACTTGCCGCAGGTGCCGGTGGGTCTTTTGGTGGTAGCCGGTTTGGCGTGGAAAGCGCAGAATTAGGACGAGGTTTCGCTGACGTAAGAGCGAAATCGTTGGCTGATCTGTACTCGCAGAATTACCAGCAAGCTTTACAAACAGCAGCTACGTCGTTTGAGAACCAGCAGCGGCGACAGCAGGCGCAATCAGAATTGATGCGCGGCATTGGCGCGTTGTACGGGGACCTTGGTCGGGTGCAGGCGGGCATTGGTGGACAACAACTGGGTGCCGCTGAACTGGCCCAAGCTACAGGAATTAAAGATATTGCGACGTTGCAGAACCTGGGTGCAGAACAGCGCGACATAGCGCAACAGCAGCTTGATGCTACTCGTCAGAACACGTACCAAGATCTGTTTGAACCCTATCAGAGACTGAGCTACCTGTCTGATATATATAAAGGCGCTCCGTCATCTTCGATGACCCTTGGTACGGTGATATCGCCTAGTGCTCCGACACCCTCACTCTTCCAGCAAGCGGCGGGCGCGGGGGTAGGACTTCTTGGCGCAGGGGCCGCTGCGAAACAACTTGGTGGCCTATTTTAATTAAGGATTTTGTCATGAGAGATGTACTTAACCGACGCATGTTTAGAATGGCAAATGGAGGCATGATGCCACCGGAAGCGATGGCGGCTCCCGCACCAATGCCCATGGACCAAGGTATGAGCCCCGGTATGGGTCAAGGTATGGACCCGAATATGGAAATGGCTGCAATGGCAGAAATGCTTCCTGCGGAAGTTTTACAAACGGTAAGCCGAGACATGTCGCAAGCTACTCAGGAGGTTGCCGCCGAAGAGATTGGTGCCGCTGCGGATCAGGCTGCGGCTGAAAGCATGATGGAGCTTAATTCGGCGGGCGATTTCCGTGAAATTATGAACGCGGTTTGGAACGACCAAGCCGACATCCCCGAATACCGTGGGCGGTTGGCCGCTGTAGTTGGTCAATCCGACGCGGACCAGACCCCAGACTCCGTTCTAGCCCTTGTGCAGCCTACGCTACAGCTTGCAGAACTCGACAAGGGCATTGGCGCTTTGATGCAGGAAGAGTTGGCAGAAGTCGGTGAGGTAGACGGCGGCATTACAGATCTTGCTGCGAAGAGTGCGATAGCCGATAATCTATCATCCGGCACGGAAGCCGTAGTCAATGCCGTCAACAAGATGTCTCCTGGCGGTGGCGACGAAATGCAAATGATGGCCGATATGGCCGAGATGCCCGGACCAATGCCCATGGGCCAAGGACCTGTCTAGGAGTTTTTAATGGCCGACAATCCTTTTGATCAGAAAACCATAGAAAAATATGCGCCGTTTTTCAAAACTCGTAAGGCTCCTTCCTTTCCCACAGAAAAAGATTTAGCCACTGAGTATAGTGGGCTGCAATCTTTCTTAGGTGCTTCTGATTACAGCAAACAACTTCAGCAAGCCCAAGATGCCGCCAAGCTACAAGCTGCTCTTTCGCTGGCGGCGCGTGGTTTTGCGTCGATGGGTGCGACTCCTAAAAGGGGTGAATCGCCTTTTGCTACCGTAGGGCGCGAACTTCTGGCACCTGTCGGTGCCGACATGATTCCCGTTGCTACGGAACTTATGAAGCAAAAGGCGGCTTTGACAGCGGCAGAAAGAGCAGAAGACCGTCAAATTAAGCTTGCGGCTTTGAAAGGCGTGAGAGACCGCCAGACAAGAGATTATGAGGCAGACGTAGCCGCTGAAAGTCAGGCGCGACAATTCATTTTAATGACGCAGAAAAGGGAGGCTACTCCTTCAACAGATTATACCGTAGACGGCAAACCAACCCCTGTTATGATTGAAAAAAGTTGGAACGGAAAATGGAGATATTTGGACACAGAGGGGAACGAGATATCCAAAGATAGGCTTGGTGTATATAAGAAAGGCGTAAAACCTTTTAAATCAAGCGTTACCAAAGCTACTGATATTGAAATTCTTGTTAAAGATTCAGATGGAAAAGAGTCTTTTAGGCCTGTTGAAGCTACTATAACCACAGATTTTGATGCAAATGGTCGGCCAAAACCTAGTGTTATAAAAGAAGTTAGTAGCGACAAAGTTTTAAGATTAACCGGGCCGAACAGAAACGCCAGAAAAGCCCCTAAACCAGGGTCAAAAACCTCTGCATATTTCACTCCTAAATCAAAAGATGTTTATCTGACTCAAGCCGCTTTAGACGCTTTTGATCTGGATTCAAGCATGTTGGGCAAGCAGGCGACAGCTACCACCTATCTTCCTAAACCGGATATAGGAGTCAATCTTCCTTCGTTCTCCACTCTTACCGTTGGGGGTAAGACATATGACGTAAGAGAACATACGACTTGGGATGCGGACAGCGGAACCATAGAGGGAACCTCTCCGCAAGGAGAAGTTCGTAATTTTGCACCAGAAGATCTTTGGCAGGTTTCAAAACCTGGAGAAGGCGTAGAGAGAAAAGACGTCCGGGGACAATTCTTTATTCCCGGTAGTGACCAACTTTCTGGAATTGTTCCTATGCAGGAACTAACCAGTTACAACATGGATGGTGATTTAGAAAAAACGTATTATGCAAAAATAAACGGACGAACTACGAAAATTCCAGAAAATCAGTTTTTCCTTTACGATGAAAGAAACGAGCCGTTTAAGAGACAAGACACTGTTCTAAGAGTGTCTGGAAACAAACTAGAGGACCTTCAGAAAGTTAAAGGTTTTGAAGGCGCTACAGCTAACGAAATCGTAGAATTATGGCTATCAAAACCTGTGGCGGGAAAGGGAGGGACAGAAAAAAAGCAGTATCGTTTTAGAGGGAATATAGTTGACATTCCAGACGACGTTTTCTCTGCTTCTCTACAAGCAAGTAAATTAAGTGAGGTGCAAAAAGCCGAAAAGGGCCTGACATTTAGAACAAACGAAGCCGTTACAAACACTGGAAGCACCGACTTAAAGGTTGCGGGCGTTACTCTTAAACCAGGAGAAACGGGGACGTTTACTAACGTTGACCTTAACAAGTTAAACCCCGACGTTAGAGCATCGCTGCGGCCATATGGGGAAGGCGCGGACACCTCTACGATTGAGTTTATGTTTACTGAACCCGAAACCTACAATGGAGTAAACTATGCTCCTGGGGACAGAATTTCTCTTACACCCACTAAATATAACCTAGCAATTAAAGATGCTCCGACGTTAATAAAGAATTTGACCAAAGACTCCAGCATCAAGTCAGACACTTTAAAGAGAAACAACTTTAAAGCAGTTTGGAAAACCGTACAGAAACTACAAGAGTCTGTCATCCCTGCACAAAATCGTAGCCGTTCACCTACAGAATCTGAGTTGAAGTCTCTTCTTGGGCAGTTTCCTACTGGACGACGCGGACAAGACGCCTTAAGCACCGCTATTCTTAGAATGCTTCAAGATCCAGGGACCGTTACTCCAGCATCTACAAACGCGGCTACCGTCGTTGAGGATAACCAGAGCTTCGCGGATCAAGTACAAACTCAGTTGAATTCCGCCTTAGACCGTTACACACCGTTAGTACAAAGGGGTGTTCTACCAAACAGACCGTGGGACCAATTGAGTTACATTGAGAAAAGAGCCTTTGCAAATCTGCCGTCAAGGGGAATGGATGAAACAAAGGTTAACGCAAACTGGGAGGCCGCACAGAAAAAAATTAGAGACCAGATGGCAAAGTTCAACCTTCCAGAACCGTCTGACAGTGCGGCGGTTGCCGCCTCCGCAAAACTAAAGATTTTGGTGGATTATTTGCTTGCCTCTGCCGATATGGACAATACCGGCGTACTGATTGGTCCTTTTGCAGAATTAGGCGCAACCACATTTGCAGATTATGGCATATTTACGAGTTCCAAGTCTCAGAGAGTTAACCAGATTATAACAAATATGAGAGCGCATTTAAGGACGTTGTCAACAGAGGGTTCGGACACAAGACCGTCAAACTATCGTATTCAGTTGCAGGAAGAACTTGTTCCTATGTTTACCCGAGCGGAGAAGTTGAATAGAAGAAATCTGGAAACTATAAGCCGGAAGCTTGATTCTAGTTTAAAGAGTTTGTTCACGCCAGAATCTACGCGGAGAAATGTCGTTCCGCAGAGTTGGGTTAAGGCAGCGCGAGAGGCCGGTGTGTCGGGTGCGAAGGTAGACCCCAAATTGTACGCCTCCTTCATGGATCCGAATGATCCGATAAACACTAACTTTGAGCTTGTTACGAGAGCAGACGTTATGAGTGATTTGGGCAAGTTTCCATTTAGTCTGCCCGACTTTCAAAGCCTCCGCGTAGGGCAACCGCTACCACCGGATGGACTTGGCAGGGTTTTTATAAAAATAAGCCCTACAGAAGTACGACTTGCTAAAAAAGGAACCTATGTTCCAGACTCGAACCAGCCCGTGCATGTCTTTGGCGCGAGGCCTTAAATAGGAATGGAACATGACTGTAGATAACAGACCGCCCGATTTCAGTCCTCCCATTGCGGCAAACCAAAGTCCTCCTGCGGCAACGAGTCCTACTGCTGGTGGTGATGCCCCTCCTTCATTTGAAGGTGTGTATGTAGACCCAAATGAGCCTACGGAGATGGGCGCTCCACCTGTTTTTCAAAGCATTTTTATGCCTAATTTGTACAAAGGCATGATTGAAGGTGCGACGTTCCTTTTTGATATTCCTATATTGGCTACGAATTATGTTTTGCGGAAAGGTGCGGAAGCCGTAGGAAGTGATGCATTTCAAGGAAAGCCTGTGACCCTTGGAGACATTGGTCGGACTGCTTTTGAAGCGGTTCCCTTACCTGGATTTAGCGCGACACCAAGGGCTCCGCGAACCGCCTCTGAGAGAGCGGCGGGAGATCTGGCTTATATAACGGGAGGTGCGTTTACCTTTCCTGCTGCGCTAGGTTCTAAATTAGCGTATGGCACTCTTAGCGGCCCAGCTAAAGAACTAGAACCCGCTAAACAACTTCTAAATGATGCGTCGTCTAGAAACCTACTTAGTAACGAAGCTACTAGCACTGTAAAGAAGGCGCTACAAGGGACCAAGAACGCGGGCATTGCTCTCAACAATGCTGGAAAAGAGTACGCTACGACGTTTGCCAGAGGTTTGGGAACGAGCCCTATAAGGACGACGGGTAAGGAACTTTTAATTGGTGGAACCGCAGGCGTGGGTTTTGCCACACCCGAGTTTTTTGCTGATGAAAACGCGAAGATCTCATTCGACATCGCCGGAGAAGAAGTTGACATAAAGCCAACTCTTAAAGTTTTAGCCTCTCTAGGACTTCCGATTGCGCTTCAGCATACGCCTTCAGGTTTTATGATTGCCGCAGATAAAGCAAAAATAGCTCCACTTCTGAATTACGTCAGAGACAAAGGGCGTGTGTTTACACGATCTCTACTTTCAGGTTTTTCGGAACAAGGCCAGACCGACATGGCCTCTCGAATACTTATGGAAATGTCTGCGGATCCCGACTTTTTGCAGAATGTATTTTTACCCGCCGTGGAGTCTGGAGCCTTCCGTTCTCCTGGAAAGAGCACTCCGATACAGATTCTTGAGGATGGAACAGTAATCCCGGCGCAAGGTGGTTTGAATGCGGATACGATCCAAGCTCTCCGCCAGTTGGGCTTAGAAGACACCCGTTTAGCTCAGTTAGATCAAATCTTGAAAGGTAGAGGGAATAATTTGCAAGGCCGGGTGGCCGAAGAGAACCGTCGCGCTAAAACTCTTGACGAGATGTTTGACCTCTTAAGGACTCGCGTAGAACCCGGCAATGAGGCGGATGCGCTTGCTACTATTGAGAAAGCCCGGATCAGACTTGAAGATGATGCTCTGGCGAACGTTGAAAACGCCGCAAGAACTGCGGATGAAATCTACAAGATTCTTCAACCTCAAATTGGGGATAGTCAAGCTTCTGAGATTGCCGTTGGTATACTTCGTCAGGCGGAAGAGCGGAGTAAAGGCATCAGCAGTCAGTTATGGTCCAAGGAGAATATAGGAACAGATCAGGTTGATGCATCTTCATTGGGGGATTGGGCTCTAAGTCGAATTCAAGATATTAGCCGTGCGGGAACATTACGACAGGGCGTAGGGTTTCTTTACAAGCTTGCGGGAAAGGAACGCCTTAACAGCATAGGAATAGGAAAGTCTGGGGAGCCAACCATACCTCAAGANCAGTTGGCGAATGTTTCCGATGAAATGGGAAGGCCTCTTACGTCAGCATCTGTATCCGAAAGGGGTATCTTGGATGTCTTCGGAGAGGCCGGAACATTATATGCGTCTCCAGCCACTATCCCTGAAGTTCAAAACGTAAGAAGTCAACTTTCTTCTAATGCCCGCGCTGCCCGTAGGGCGGGTAACGACCAACTCGCAAAAGACTTAGAAGACGCGATTGATCATATAGACGATGTAGTTCTTACGGAAGAAAACTTAATTTTTACCGGAGAGGCCGCTCAGAGAGAGGCCAAATTTATTCAGGATAAGATAGATTTTCTTGAAAAAAGAATTCCTGCCATCCAACAAGAGCAACTAGATCTAATGACTACGCTTGGTAATTCGCCACAAGCAAGGTTGGACCCGGCTGTAACACGACTTTCTAGACAGAAGGCAGCTTTGGAGGAAGAGTTAGATTCTTATATAAAGCTTAGAGACAAACAAGCACCGTTAGAGGGGACCGCTAGGGGGGCTTCCGCTACTAGTCTTCGCAATCTTAAAATCGCCAGAGCGTACACATACGACCAAAAGAACAATCGTTTCGGTCCAAATACAATTATTGGAAAAGTTTTAAGACAACCACAACTATTAGATTCAGAGTTTTTGAAAAAGGTTATTCAACCGGGTCCTGGGGCGGGGGCAAGAGTTGAGGAATGGCGCAACGCGATTAATGAACCGCAGAGACCTGCGGACGGAGAGACGACCTGGACCAGAGATCCAGAGGCTTCGTTAGTAGCTTCAGACAGTCCAAACGTTATAGAAGCGGAATTGCTGCGGCGGTTTGCCGAAAGTGTCCCTTACGGAAAAGTTACAGAAAGAAATGTTGCTAACTTTGTTCGTAGATATAAGGGTGCCATCGAAAAAATTCCGGGTCTAATGGAAAAATTTTCGGATCTCGCAACGGCACAAGCCGGTGTAGACGCGGTTTCCGAAAAAATTATAGTCCCCTCTCGCGAGAGCATCCTAAAAGCTGCGGCTTCTGGCGGCACTATAGAGGATGTACAGAGAGCGTATCGGTTACGGCAAGCGGACCTGACAGATACGCGGCTACGAAATACCGCGTCTGAGTACCTAAATGCGGATGTAGATGCTGCTGCCCTAAATTTCTTAAACAAAGTAAAGAGCAATCCGAAGAAAGCCGAAAGTCTTGCCGACGACATAGACAATCTTTTACGAACGGATGAAACAGGAGCGGCGGAAGCTGGATTNCGNGCAGCTATCTGGCGGTCTTTGCGAGACACCTCTCGTAGACGAAATTCTGACGGAGATGTTGTTCCTGGAATAAACACCGCTGCATTGAGAGAAAGCACGGAACAACTAAGACCTGTTCTTAACCGCTTCTTTACTAAGGATCAGATAGAGTTCCTAGACGAGTTAGTGAAGGGTGGTTCTATTCAGAGAACCGGGGCAGATGTTGAGACCGCCGCGTTCTCTGGTGATGAGCTATCAACTACTCGACAAAGCTTCGGCACACAAGAGGCCGTTGCTCTTGCCGGTAGAACAGCAGGTCAGAAGTTTTTTGGGTTTTTTGGAATTAATCCTTTGGTAGCTACGGGTCAAGGCCGGAGGATCGCGGCCTATACCTTCTCTCAACTAGGGGAAGACAAAATATATAAAATCATTGAGGACGCGCTGCGAGACCCGGTAAAGGCCGCTTCATTGATCCGTAGGTATAAAGAGATTGGGCCGATCAGTCCGCCGAAAGAAACTCTTCAGGTAGCCGACGAAATCATTGCTGATCCAACCGGAGCGGCACAAACAGCAGGAAGAGCAAGTATTTCTAAACTGAAGGATGTTGCAGATTCTATAGGTAATTATCTTTCTGACTATTCCTCTAGCGCCATACAAAGAGCCGTCCGTTTAGGTCTCATCCCCGCGCAGGCAGAGAGCCGCAAGATGGACGTGGAGACAGACTACCAGTTGGGACCTCCCTACATGTACGAGGAAAATAGGGTGCGGGGGAATATTGAGGAAAACCAAGGGCTGAGAATTACTGTTCCGCCGCCTCCGCCGAATTTAGGTCCTATAACGGAAGCGGTCCCCGAGCCACGGCCCACGCGCCAGCTTGCTCAGTCTATGATGCCCACTCCTAACCCAGCGTCTGCTTTGGGTCAGGTATCTCCAGTGCAACCGCTGCCGCAGCAAACCGCCGCCGCGTCACCGGAAACTATGCAACGCGGGCAACAAATATTTGGTGCTAATGATCCTATATTTGCAAAGAGCGGCGGCATAATGTCGGTGCGGGCCAAGCCCAGGCAGATGGTCGGATGAAGCTATCTGATCACTTCTCTCTAAGTGAGCTAACAAAGTCCAGTACGGCGGAGCGCCAGGGCATTGCCAATGACCCGTCCGAGGCTGAGATAGAAAACCTCATTCTTGTCTGCGACAACATACTGGAACCCGTCCGTAACCATTACGGCATACCGTTCATACCTAACAGCGGGTTCCGGTGCCTGGAGCTAAACCGCGCCATTGGATCTTCGGACAAGTCCCAGCATACCATGGGCAAGGCCGTAGACTTTGAAGTGCCGGGGATCTCTAACAAAGACGTAGCGTTATGGGTTCGAGAGAACTGCGACTATGATCAGCTTATTCTAGAGTTCTACAAGGAGGGTCAACCCTCCAGTGGCTGGGTGCATTGTAGCTACGATATAGATAAAGAATTAAGGCGNACGGCNCGCGTCTTCGACGGCAGTAGTTGGACGGACCTAGCTTAACCAGTTCCGGGCGTCTTCTCCCAGTATTTGATCCGCAATCCTAATCTTACCTCGCAGGGCGTTGACGATCTTTTCGTCAATCGTGCTTGGGGAGATCATGTCTATATATGTGACTTTGTTAGTCTGGCCTATCCGGTGTGCGCGGTCCTCTGATTGAAGGCGAAGCTCCAGATCATAGCTATTGGAATAGTATACGACGGTGTTCGCTGCGGTAAGCGTCAGGCCGAAACCTCCTGTGCGAGGATGCCCCACGATGAAACGTAACTCTGATTGTCGATCTTGGAAGGATTCCACGATCTCTTGACGCTCAGAATCAGGGGTTTCACCGTGGAGCGTTGAGACCGACTGTACGCTAAATCGGTCTCGCAGGGCATCAGCAATCGAACGAATGTCCCGGGTCCATGTCGCCCATATGATCACCTTACCCTGTATCTCATCACAAAGATCCAACAGGCTATCCAAACGGTTGGACTTTACCTGATGGATCGTTCCGTCGTCGTCTGTCAGGTGGCCGCAGCATATCTGTTGCAACCGCATGATCTGTGTCAAAACGTTTTGCGTCGTAGACAACTCACCACTGTCCAGTTGTGCTAGTGCCAGATGCTTCATCTGGTTGTATGCCGAGGTTTGTTCTTTTGTAAGCTCGACCTCGCGTTTCATGTAGACCTTGTCAGGTAAGTCCAGGCAGTCTTCCTTACGAACGCGGTAGGAGTGCTCTTGCAGTTTCTCTGTCAACTCCTCCAGCTTTCGGAAGCCCACAATCTGGTTGAACGAATGAGCGCCCATGGTCCGCCGCTTCACAACGGCGTAACGGCCCTGGAACGCAAAGTAACTTTTGAAACCAAGTATCCTGGGGTCCAAGAATTCCATCTGGCTGTAAAGGTCCATGGGACTGCGCGTGACAGGAGAGCCGGTGAGGATCCTACGCATGACGCACTTCTGTCCTATGCGACACAGGGTCTTGGTCCGTTGGGCTTTTCTATTCTTAATGGTTGTCGATTCGTCAACCGTCATAAACACTTTGAACCGTGTCGCGAAAAAGTCGGCAATCTCGGAGCCCTTCTTTGTACTGAAGGCCTCGACGTTCATGAGCAAAAACTTGAGGGTAGCAGGGTCTCGCTGCGACAGATCGTTAAGTTCTTTCTTCTTGGCCTTTGTCAGGTTAGGCTTCCAGATGACTACTTCTCTTTGTATGCGCTCCGGAAGATGCGTTTCGATCTCTCTGGCAAGGTTGGCTACCACGGCCTTGGGGGCCACCATGAGTGCAAAGTCTATACGACCTTCTTCAAAGTTGTACGCCGTTGTATCTAAATCTACCTTCGATTTTCCCGTACCCATGTCCATAAGCAGCGCATAGTTCGTCTTCTCGGCGCTCGCGTCGAAGGCTTCCTTCTGGTGCGCGTAGGGCTGGGTCTTAAATTTAAATTCGGGCATACCAAGATTTCTCTTGCAATGTCTAATAAATACCCATATAAACAAAATCGCTGGTTTAGTCAACCATCGAATAACGAACAAATAAGGAGTTATCATGAGCGACTTAATTTCCGAAATGGCCTCTGACGGGGTCGATCAATCCGACAACATTGACAAGCTTAACGACGGCCAACTAGACGGCGTGTCCGGGCTTGCCAATCGCGCAGCAGAGCTTGAGCAGTTGTTGGCAAAGCAAGAGCAGGCGATGAAAGATACCAAGGCGGCTCTGCACAAAATCACCGACGAACAGTTGCCGGAAGCACTGGAAGAAATGGGCTTGCAGAAGTTCACTCTGACGGATGGTTCCGAAATATCTATAAAGCCGATTTACTCCGCGTCCATTCCCAAGGACCGGCGCGATGAGGCGTTTGAGTGGCTGCGCGACCATGAGTTTGGTGACTTGGTGAAGAATAACGTCACTGTGACGTTTGGGCGTGGCGAGGATGCCGCAGCAAAAGAGTTTATGAACCTGTGTGGTTCACAAGGATACGCTCCAGACCAACTTCAAAAGGTCGAACCCATGACCTTGAAGGCTTGGTTGCGGGAGCGTGTAGAAGCGGGTGACGCCGTCCCGCTAGATTTATTCGGCGCATTTATCTCACAACGAGCAACTATCAAGAGGAGTAAATAGCATGGCAAGAGCCGTCGCGAAAAAATCCAATGCACAACTTGCAGAGGTACATGACCTGTTCCTGGCGGATGCAGGTTCTGGCGTAGATGATCTGGGTTCAGAAGATCTCGCCATTCCGTTTGTCAAAATCTTACAGAAGATGTCTGACGAACTTGACGACCTCGACAACGCAAAGGCCGGGGACATCATCAACAGTGTTACCAAAGAGGTGACTAAGGGCAAGAGCGGCATACGTGTCATCCCTTGCGCTTACCGTTTGGAGTGGATTGAGTGGGAGCCTCGCGGTACAGGAACCGGAGCACCCTACGCCATCTACCACACGGGTGATCAGATCCCAGCCACTGAACGTGGAGACGACAACAAAGATATGGTTGTCGATGGGGGAGGGCGTTACCTGGAGCGCACTGCTCAACATTATGTGCTTGTCGTTGACGATGACGGCATCACACAACAAGCGTTGCTGCCAATGAAGGCAACGCAGTTCAAGAAGTCCAAGCAATGGAACTCTGCTATCAAGTCCATCAAGCTGAAGGATGGTAATGGCAACTTCTTTACTCCACCACGGTTCAGCCACATTTGGAAGTTGACAACCGTATCCGAGGAAAACAAGAACGGTTCCTGGCATGGTTGGCAGATTGAGAAAGACGAGGTCATCTCAGACCCTGATGTCTACGCGGAAGCGAAGCATCTCGCTCAATCCATCCAAGCGGGTGAGGTTAAGGTTCAACATGTGCGTGAAGATGAGGGCTCTACCTCATCTGACGAAGACACGCCGTTCTAACTTAGGGATTGGGGGAGGCTTGTCCTCCCCCACCTTTCCATGACAAAGAACGTAGATAGATTCGCGCGGCTATTCCGTGGCTTGAACAAGGCATACGGCGCGGTGGACTTGACCACCAAGGATGCCAACGGCAAGCAAAAGGGCAATTACAAGATTGTCCGCGAACCACGGACCAAGGCCACGTTCAAATCTCACTTGAAGGGTGAGGTCAGCATAGGCGTTGTTCCGATCAACGAGGACAACGTCTGCATCTGGGGGGCCATCGACATTGACCAATACCCCCTGGATCACGCTCAAATAATTAGAAACATTCTGAAACATAAGCTCCCACTGGTGGTTTGCCGCAGCAAATCCGGTGGGGCGCACCTGTTCTTATTCTTTAAAGACTTTATCGACGCGGAGAAGGTTCAACTCAAGCTCAAGGAGTTGTCGAGCGAACTAGGCTACGCCGCCAATACGGAAGTGTTTCCAAAGCAGATAAAGCTTCTGGTTGACCGTGGCGATACCGGAAACTTTCTGAACCTGCCGTACTTCAAAGAAGACGGAGGTCTGCGCTATGCCTTTAAAGAGGACGGTAGCGCGGCTACGTTGGATGAGTTCCTGGACATGGCCGAGACGGCGGCGATTGATGAGGATCAACTCGACGCGCTGTTGAAGAAGGAAGAGGCTGTTGTTGATGAGGAGATCAAGGACGGCCCGCCCTGCCTACAGGCTTTGATCCGTCAGGGGTTTCCGGAGGGTACGCGCAACAACGGTCTGTTCAACATTGGCGTCTATCTTCGTAAGTCCAGTCCCGACGACTGGGAAAAGAAGATTCTGGAGTACAACCAGAAGGTCTTCGATCCGCCGCTTGATCTCAAAGAGGTCAACATCGTAGCCGATCAGGTGAAGAAGAAGGACTATCAGTACAAGTGCGCGGACCAACCCATCTGCAACTTTTGCAACAAGGACCTCTGCCGGACACGGCGTCACGGCGTGGGTGGTGGGACGAACACACCGACAGTTGCAAACCTCCGCAAGTATGACAGTGAACCGCCGCTCTGGTTCCTGGATGTCAACGGATCGCCTGTCGAGTTAGACACAGAGGCCCTACAGAAACAGCCGCGCTTTCAAATACTCTGCATGGAGCAGATAAACTTCATGCCACGCACCATGGCTAAACAAGCTTGGGAGGCTGGCATCAACAACCTTCTTAGTCAGATGATTGAGACCGAGGGTGCGGTTATATCAACGCCAGAAGATACCAGTCTTCGCGGCCAGTTCTATGACTTGCTTGAAGAGTTTTCGACGCACATGCAGACGGCGGTGGATAAAGAAGAGATATTGCTTCGCCGCCCATGGACCGATCCCGAGAACAACCGCACCTACTTCCGGCTCAAGGATTTTGAGTCGTTCCTCAAGCGCAACAAGTTTTTTGAGTACCGGTCAAACAAGGTGGCTCAAAGGCTGCGCGACATGGACGGCAGAGCGGAACAGTTTCGCATTAAAGGCCGCACGGTTCGCTGCTGGTCGATACCCGCGTTTGCCAAGATTGAAGAAGAGTTCAGTTCTAAGTTTGAAGACGACGACGTACCATTTTAGGAAGAAACATGACCGTACCAACACCGACACACTGGCAAGTTATGCTTAGAGAAATCCGTCAGGACAAAGGATGGAGCATGAGAGAATTGGCCGAAAAGGCCGGTATGCATGAACGTACCATCTTTGAGTACGAGAACGTAAGAAAGCCTAGAGAGATGTCCATATATAAAGTGGAAAGGATTCTTGCCTCGCTGGGTTACGAAATGGATTTCTTTATGAAGGACCGGGCAGACCGGGTCATTAAGAAGCGCCATCCCGAGGTGTACGAGGCGACTACCGGTGTTTAGGTACTTCGGACCTCCCGGCACCGGCAAGACGACTACTCTTCTTAATCAGGTAGATGGGTTGCTCGCCAACGGAACGTCACCTACGGAAATTGGCTACTTCGCATTTACCCGCAAGGCCGCACATGAGGCTAGAGATCGCGCCGTGTCGCGGTTTGGCCTGGACCCAGAAAAAGACTTTCTATACTTCCGCACACTGCACAGTCTGGCGTTCCTTCTCCTGGGCATGAACAACGCTGAAATCCTTACAGAGGATAAGTTAAAGAAGTTTGGTAAGGCGGTAGGCGTGGACCTGTCCACGAACAACGAGACCGTGCAAGACGAAGGCTTCTCCATCTTGAGATCGAACCATCCGATCATGCGTTGCATAGACTTGGCGCGGAACACGCTCCAAGGTCCAGAGTACGCTTACAATTTCTGTGACTTACANATGCCGTATTACGAGTACGAACACGTTTACAAGGAATACAACCGGTTCAAGACCGTCAACGGCCTTAAAGATTTCACCGACATGATGGTTGAGCTTGCGGCGAACGCATCCCTCGTTCCGCATTTAAAAGTTGTTTTTTTAGACGAGGCTCAAGACCTGACGCCTTTGCAGTGGCAGGTGGCTAAAATTCTAAACGACAACAGTGACCGCATGTTTGTCGCTGGCGACGACGACCAGGGCATATACCGCTGGGCCGGGGCCGACATTGACCAGTTCATCAACCTGTCGAGTGGCTCTGAAGTATTAGAGCAGTCCTACCGCATTCCGAGGTCCGTACATAGTCTGGCGGACCGTGTATCCAGGAGGATTACGCACCGGCAGAAAAAGGTTTGGAACCCACGTAAGCAAGAGGGGTCCGTGTCCCGTATTTACGATCCTCAGAACTTTGACTTTAGCGGAGAGGGATCTTGGCTGGTTATGGCGCAAGCCAATTATATGCTCGACGGGATTGCCGCAGAGATGAAATCCACCGGCCAGTTCTTTGAGAGGTACAACCAGCCGTCGTTAGGTCAGCGGGTGCGGGATGCCATTAGTTCCTGGAACCACATACAGCATGACGCCGGTCACGAAATATCGTTGCGCGATGCACAGAATTTATACCGCCATATATCCAGCGGTGAGGGCAAGCTTCAGCGCGGTGCGAAGAAGATGCTGGACGGTGCAAATGATCAGGACACGTTCAGCCTGTCCGTTCTCAGGAAGCATTTTGGTCTGCAAGTCCCGGATACAACCTGGGACGTGGCGCTGGACCGGATACGCGACGAGGACCGGGCATACATCACGGCGCTGCTTAACCGGGGCGTTAACATATTCCAGAAGCCTACGATCAAACTGTCCACGATCCACGGGTCAAAAGGTGGTGAGGCCGACAACGTCCTTCTGTACCTAGACCTGTCAAGTAAGGCGCTACAGGAGATGGAGCGCAACCCGGACGACGCTCACCGCGTTTTATATGTCGGAATAACCAGAACAAAGAACAACTTGGTTCTGAAGATGCCGGAAGATCAACAGAGAGGCTGGGCAGTATGAAAGATTCTTTGGAGCTACAGCGCATTACCGCCTTGCGCGAAGCGTTGACAGAGATACGTGATATTGCGGCAATTAGTGAGGGCGTGGAATTTTATGCCATGCTGGCAAACAAGGCGCTTGAGGAGGATGATAAGAGAAATGAAAAGCATAGATCTTAGGGTCATTGTTGAAAGCCCGTATAGGCCTAATCCTCACCGATATGATTTAGAGATGGAGTTGCAGGAAAACCTGGAGTACGCCAGACGTTGCATGTCCCATTCAATTGGCATGGGTGAATCGCCGTTCCTGTCGCACCTTTTGTATACGCAAGTCCTTGACGACAAAAGATCTGAAGAGCGGGAAATGGGAATGTTTCTCGCGAGGTCCTGGTACGACGTGGCCGACATGTGCGCCGTCTATACGGACAAGGGCGTTAGCGAAGGCATGAAGAAGGGCATTGAGTATGCTCGTTATGTAGGAATTCCAGTAGAGGAGAGGTCACTTTATGAAGGCGAAGACGATTTTGAGTGAAGCCATCAAGCTTGTTGATGGTGACCGAAAAGATACGCATGGAGACATGGTAGAGAACCATGAGAACATAGCGCGTCTATGGAACGGCTACCTGTGGAACGTCGATACGTTAACGGGGTCCGACGTTGCTAACATGATGGAAATACTGAAAGTTGCTAGAAGAAAACTGGGTGCTCTTAATGCTGACGATTATGTGGACGGGGGTGGATACTCCGGCGTTAGCTACGAGTGTAAAATAGCGGAGCTAAAAATTGAAAACAAACATGAAAAAACCAAAGTGGGGCGTAAGAACCGAGTGGGTCCCCGTTGACGACCTACCCGTCACGCCTCGCGACATAAAAGAAATAGCCATCGACCTCGAAACAAAGGACCCAAGGCTCAAGAGCCACGGTCCTGGATGGGCAACCGGCCACGGCGACGTGGTTGGCATAGCCGTGTCCTACGACGGCTTTACCGCATACCTTCCCTTTGGGCATGAAGGCGGTGGTAACCTTGACCGGGGCATTATCCTCAAATGGTTTGAGAAGGAAATCGCCAAGCATCCTTCTGACAAAATATTCTACAACGCCGCCTACGACGTAGGCTGGTTGCACCGTCTGGGCGTCAAGCTAGAAGGCCGCATTCTCGACGCGATGTTGGCCGCACCTCTGCTTAATGAAAACCGGTTCAGCTATTCGCTCAACGCGGTGGCCTACGACTACATGGGCGAGATGAAATCCGAAGCGGCACTCAGAGAGGCGGCGCAGGAATTTGGCGTAGACCCCAAGGGCGAACTGTACAAGTTGCCCGCTACGTTCGTTGGTGAGTACGCGGAAGCCGACGCACGGCTCACGCTCCAGCTTTGGCAGACGTTTAAGTCTGAGCTTTCCAAAGAAGATTTATGGCAAGTGTTTGACCTGGAGACGGAGGTCCTACCGCTATGCATAGAAATGACTAGGCGCGGCGTCCGAGTAGACCTTGATCAGGCGGAGAGACTCAAACAGGATCTCCTCAAAGAAGTGAAGAAGATCCTGTCCGGGATTAAGAAGGAAACAGGTATTAGTATAGAACTCTGGGCTGCGGCGTCCATTGCAAAAGTGTTTGACCAACTGGAGATACCCTACGGAAGGACCAAGACAGGACTGCCGTCCTTTACTAAAAACTTCTTGTCTCAGCATGAACATCCCATAGCCCAACAGATCGCAGAGGCGAGAGAGTACGACAAAATCGGTAACACGTTCCTGTCCAGCATCTTTCGCTATGCGGAGAAGGACCGCATCCACGGACACATAAACCAGTTACGGAGCGAAGGCGGCGGCACCGTATCGGGCCGCATAAGCATGTCCAATCCGAACCTCCAGCAAATACCAGCCCGGAACCCTGACATGGCGCGGAAGATACGAGGCCTGTTCTTACCAGAAGAAGGTGAGCAGTGGGCGTCTATGGACTTCGATCAGCAAGAGCCACGTATCCTGGTCCACTTTTCAAGCCTCACGAACAAGGGCCTGACCGGATCCGACGTTTTTGTTGACGCCTATAAAACAAAGCAAAACACCGACTTCCATCAGATGGTTGCCGACATTGCCGAGATCCCTAGAAAACAGGCAAAGACCATCAACCTTGGCATTATGTATGGCATGGGTCAGACCAAACTGGCGGAGCAACTGGACGTGTCCACGGACGAGGCTAAACGGCTCATGCGCCAGTACCATGACGACGTGCCATTCGTGAAAGAGCTTATGGATGCAGTGCAGCGTAAAGTTTCGCACCGCGATAAAGGCGGGTTTGTGCGTTCTTTACTGGGCCGCAAATGCCGATTTGATTTGTGGGAGCCCAACCTGTTTGTTTCGTCCAGGGCGTTACCAAAGGAGGAAGCGCACATAGAGTACGGCGACAACATCAAACGCGCTTACACCTACAAGGCGCTCAACCGGTTGATCCAATCCAGTGCCGCAGATCAGACTAAAGCGTCGATGGCTGCGATATACAAAGAGAAGAACAAGATTCCTCTCGTCCAGATTCACGATGAACTGGCCTTCTCCGTGGCCGACAAGAAAGAAGCCCGAGAGCTTTGCGATGTGATGGAGAATTCCGTCGAACTACAGGTTCCGACGCCCTGCGACATATCGCTAGGTCCGAACTGGGGAGACTTGACGAAAGAAGATTTATCCGATACTGTCCCATAACATTCACTGAGGTCTAAACCATGGATACGGAAAAATGGAAAAGTGTGGTCATACCGATCAAGACTTACAAGGTCTTGAAACGTTTGGCCGANCGCGAACACCGGACGTTGTCTGGTCAGTTCACATTTATGATTGAACAAATGACCAATGAGGAAAAGGAGGTTACGAAATGACTCCGATCTTGGCGACGGCGGCATTTTATGCAGTGGTGATACTGTATGTCGCAATTACCGGCTGAAAAGTTTGACGTAATCTACGCTGACCCTCCCTGGACGTTTCGCACTTGGAGCAACGAGGGCAAGGACCGCTCACCCGAAAAACATTACGACTGCATGAGCCTCGCAGACATCCGTGCGCTTCCTGTTTCTGACATAGCTGCCGAGAACTGCGCTCTATTTTTGTGGGTGACGGATCCTCTGTTACCGGAGGGTCTCAATCTTATGGAAGCGTGGGGATTCAAGTTCAAAACGATAGCCTTTGTCTGGGCCAAATTGAATAAGAGCGCACCACCTACGCTATGGACAGAAAGCGATTTCTTCACGGGCCTCGGTTATTGGACCAGGGCCAACCCGGAGCTTTGCCTCCTGGGTACGCGAGGCAAACCCAAGCGCGTATCTAAATCCGTCCGGCGTCTTGTCGTATCACCCAGGCGGGAGCATTCAAGGAAGCCCGACGAGATTGCAGAAAAGATTGATGACCTGATGGGACGTGATACATCTAAGATAGAATTATTTGCCCGAACAGCCCGGATAGGGTGGACGACATGGGGAAACGACGTTGCCAAGTTTGATTAGTTGTTCTAAAAGAGAATATCCATAGCGGTGCGCGTTATCCGGCATCCCCTGGCTCTTCGTTTGTTGACTCCTTTCGCAGAGTTTTTAACGCGCATCACCTCCCCGGAGGTGGAAGATGACCTCCCTGCGTCTTCTACCTCCGGGACTCCCTCAAATAAGTGTTCCATATGTGACTGCGACTTCGACGTTGAAGAAGAGGGCGGCATCCTTGGTTATTTTGGTGTATGCCCCGTAAGCTTCTGTCCGTGGTGTACGACATCAATTTTTGATATGGTGCAGCAGCATTGCGACTACTGCCCAAACGACGATGAAGACCCTCCCTTAATAAACTAGTTGACAACTCCTAGAATATCCCATATGTATGGGATCGGTTTAACAGGAGGATTCGTCAATGTCAGAGATTAACTTGCTGGAAGAGTTCTTTCAGAACATCCGCATGGTCAATCAGATGGGCCGGGTAGCGCGGTGCGAGAGTGCCGCTGCACGGGCCAATGACCCCGAGTTCAAGCGCATCTGGACGGAGAAGGCCGACGCCATCCGTGAGACCTATAAGACGGAGATCAACTGATGATTTCCCCCGGTTGGTACAAAGACATATTCGACGCCTTTTTTGACCGTTTCGAGGTTAAAGAAAAGGGCGAATACGGCGCAACCGACGCCCTTCTTAATAAAACCCGTGGCTTTACACTAGGCGACATGGAGCGGTTGTTCGACAACCCCACCGCCTACTGGCCCCTACCCATCACATGCCCGAGATGCAAAAATAGTTTAGATGTTGAAAATCTAAGCTGGGACACGTTTGTCTGCACGTCTTGCCACGCCGAAGTAGAGCGCGGCGACTGGATCTTGAAAGGATTTGAAAAGTGAACAGAGGATGGGAAGAAGTGCGCGACGGCTACCGTTATGAGAACGGCTATAAGGTTGTCTTGAACGGGCCAAAAGGGGGTTGGTGGGTGCCAATGACGCCCGAAGGCAACCGCATCAAGCGAGACGGGCGCGTCGTCCATTTTGGCAGCGAAACAAAAGCCAAAGCATTTGTCGAGGACATACAAAAGCAGTCTTTGCTTCTGCATTTCTTGGAGGAGCAATTCAACTCCATACTTGAAAAAATAGACCTTTTAAAGTCTTTGCGTGGCCCAGATCCTTCACAGGCTCAACATCAGGAAGAGAGAATTCGATACCTTGAAGAACAAGCTGCCGCCCTGGATGAAAAAATTTATCGGATGGAGATAGAACGATGATCGCACTCGTATTGATACCCGTCATTCTGTTTGGCGTGGACAATGCCGACTTCTTTAAACAAGCCGCCAAGGAACGCGAACAAGGCTACACTTGGCACTATACGGGCAAGCAGGCGCGTGACCCACGGTCCAAGGCCATCCCAATCCAATGCATGGACGGCAATAAACCCTGCGGCGAACCCTTCATTTTATGGAAGCTAAAAAAATGAGGGGCCTCTGGGAAAAGTTCGTCATGTGGGTGCGTGGATACCATCGTATCGCTCCCCGGCACACGCCAAGTATTCAACCGAAACAGAAAATTACCGCTTGGACCAGTGATGGCAAAGGTGTCGTCACGCTCCATGGTCCAGCGAAACCCGACCAGTTGGTCACATGGAAAGAAGGAGACGACGATGCCTAGTTTTACAGTACTGAGGCCTGACGGCGTGAAGGTGGACATCACCGACAACATCAAGAACGCGCTTGGCGAAGACGACGTTCGCGAAGCCCTTGTCGGTGCGTTCAAGAAGCCCGTACCAGGGTCCAGCAATGCCGCCATTCGGCGGGAGAAGAAACTGAAGGAAGCGCGGGCCAAGTGATGTTCACGCTTCTTTATCACAAGGAACCGGACCCTGACGAATACCGTCAGGGCTTCCGGCCCTTGCCCAAGAAGAATCCATACAAAAGCAGTCTCTGCTTGAAGTATGAGGAAGAATCAGAACTGCAAATCGTCAACGCACCCAAGAGCGTGGACATATACGTTTAAGGAGTCAGACTGGTGTCATACTTTCAATATAAATTTGAAGTTTACATAGACTATGAAGACGGGGAACCGGAATATGCGCCGGGGAAAGGGACCAAGAAGAGGATTCTAAAGTACATAAAAGATGCCCTTGAAGCCCACAAAGAAAACTATGATTTTGTTGAGTTTGATGAGAATTATTTAGGGTACATCCAGGTAAAGTCTGTAATCGACGACTATAAGCCTGGACCATATACTTAACATGGCTTTTGAACCAATGAATGAAATTATTAAAACACCACCGCTACCGGAAGCCGTCCGGGAGCGACTTGTGCGTGAGGCGTCAAACCATCTCAGCCGCATTGAGCCCGAGGAGAAGAGCCTACGCGCCCTGTGTCATGCCTTTCTTGCCAAACATGTGGTAAAGTGAAGTGACTTGACAACCTCTTTTGTATGGGATAGTTCTTATACAGTTAAAGGGAGAAAGTCACATGAGTAAATATATCAGCGCGGAAGACAACCACATGAAGTACGACACAGGTGGTATCGTAGTCTCTGGAACAGTATATGCAGACGGAAATCCATGCATATTAATTAATGGTTCTGAAGATGGCGCACCAGTAGCCAANGCTACAACTAATGTTCCCCATGTGACTAATATTCCTGTTCACGAAGAAGGGGATCAAGGAGTTCTCATTAAGGATTACTCAGAGAATGAGGGCGTCCTAAAGACATTAGTAGATGCTGGCATCGTTAATCCCATAATGCCAATACGGTTAGAAGTGGGAGATGNACTNACGCACACTATGGNGATTCATTACGTGCATGTAATAGATGAGAGCATCGTGCAAGAAATCCGTGAAGCATCAGAGAAGAGGAAGGCAGCATGAATAGATATTACGTCGAAACGATGGTTGATCTTCCAGAACCAAGTGTCTCTGGAAAAGTGGCCGCGAGGGTTTACCATTACATTCACGCCTACAGCGAAGAGCAAGTCCGCGAAATGTTTAAGGAATGCAAGATATTGGAAATCTTTGATCACACCCCTTGTGACGCCGCAGAAAGTGAGCTTATCGTCAAATCCAGGCAAAAATACAATCATCTTCTCGTAGATGACGACGCCACGGAAAAATACAATTTTTACAGCGAAGAGCAAATCCGCGAATTCCACCGGCTTAGTACTTTAGATGACTGAACCTATGACATGTCCATGGTGCGGCCAGTGGACCCGACTGGAGATGGTCAGGTCGCACCTGGAATGTCCCGTGTGCCGACGTGTTGTCTACGACTGCTGCGATGGGGAGAAGGCAGATGAAGAGACTATTACTTTTGGCTGCACTACTGATTCCAAATGAAGCCCAGGCAGACCCACAAACGTGCATGGCAGAGGCTATGTATTTTGAAGCGCGTGGCGAGGGCTGGCGAGGGATGCTGGCCGTGGGCGTCGTCATCCGCAATCGCGTCGCGCACCCAGGCTACCCGTCAACCGTCTGCGGCGTCGTCCGCCAGGGCCGTCTCAGCGATGGCCGGTTGCGAAAGTGGCAATGCCAGTTTACTTTTTTCTGCGACGGCAAGCCCGAAGATCCAGAAGACCAACGTGCATGGTCCATGGCCCAGAGCCTATCTACGATTGTCATTGAAGGTCAGGTCATGCTGGTGGGCATGGAAAACGTCACGCACTACCACACAGTCAACGTCAAGCCTCTATGGGCCAAACAGTTCGCAGCTAGACGGCGCATAGGGAGCCACATTTTTTATGGACCGAAGT